>ENA-ORTD01000372-ORTD01000372.1-human-gut-metagenome-genome-assembly--contig:-NODE-372-length-44240-cov-3.251058_pt1 | contig 44240 bp, 19 predicted proteins | sample MGYA00241907_ERZ509178 | MGnify/ENA primary metagenome ERZ509178 (study PRJEB26280, sample SAMEA2338793) | human gut metagenome | biome: human gut; feature: human-associated habitat; material: faeces...
CAGCCAGTGGCAAGATCCCATTTGCCAGCAGCTTTGCGATGTTTGCGGCAGGAAGAGCCTATGAACAGATTCGCAATGCAATCGGGTATCCACATCTGAATGTAAAGATATGTGCAACTCATGCCGGATTAAGCGTTGGAGAAGATGGTGCTACTCATCAATGTAATGAAGATCTGGCATTGATGCGCACGATTCCCGGAATGTGTGTCTTACAGCCTTGTGATGCACAGCAGACCACCCAGATGATCAAGGCCATAGCGAGGATGGATGGTCCTTGTTATGTTCGCTTAAGTCGAATGGCTGTTGATACGGTTTATGATGAAAATATGCCGTTTACGATAGGAAAAGGGAATGTCCTACAGAAAGGGGAAAAAGTAGCCATCGTAGCCAGTGGGATCATGGTCCAAGAAGCTTTACAGGCAGCAAAACAATTACCATTTGTGCCGACGATTGTCGATATGCATACCATAAAACCAATTGATAAAGCATTGTTATGTTCGCTGGCGAAGGATCATCAGCTGATCGTAACGGCAGAAGAGCATTCTATAATCGGTGGTTTAGGCAGTGCCGTTGCCGAAGTTCTTGCGCAGCAGCCACATGCCTGTGCGTTGCGCATGGTAGGTGTTTTCGATGTGTATGGAGAAAGTGGAACCCCTCAAGATGTCTTGCATAAATATGGCATTGATGCAAAAACTATTGTAAACACGATTTTAACACAACCCTTTCAATAACAAAGATAATTGCATAAACATGTTCTGTGAATGATGAGCGAGGAACATGTTTTCTTTTTAATTAAGATATCCTAAGAACTTTCAGTAGAAATTATGCTAAAATAAAACAGGGTGATTTACATGAAGGATTTTTTTACATATTATACCGAAATCAAGTCAATGGCTGCACCATTTCAGACTTTTTCTATTGCGCACTTGTGTTTTTTATGCCTCATGGGCATCATCATTTATGCGTTGTATCATCGTTACACCACGCTTAACACATCTAACAAACGAAAGTTTCAGATCTATATGGCTTTATATTTTCTAATCGAAGAGGCCATATATACGCTATGGCTCTTACTTAACTGTCATGAACAGGTATGGATTCAGATCTTGCCTTTAGAACTTTGCAGCTGCTGTGTTTATATGAATGCTGCCTGTGTCTTTACACAAAAAAATAGCTTGCGTTTCTTTAGTGGGGTAGTTGGCTTAGTTGCTGGAGGGGTAGCCATGATTTATCCTGCGAATATTGCCGGCTTATATCCAATCGTATCTTATCGCACAATCAATTTCTATATCTTACATGGCGCCTTTCTCTTATTTTCGCTCATTCAATTAAGTGATACTACGCTTTTACAATATCGCTATATGAAGAAAAACTATTTGATTATTTGCTGTATGTTTTCCATCGCCTTTATTGTCAATCTGATGCTGGATACCCAATATATGTTTGTCGGTGTTCCACCGAAAATCGCTTTGGTAGCTAGCTTATATCAGCTGACCGGTATTTTCTTATTTTTGCCGGCGGTCTTAGCCGCTTTGTTTGTCATTCAATGCATTGTTGTCTATCTATTACGTAAAGTATATGGCTATCCAAGCAAAGAAGAAGCAGCATCGTAGAGGAAGTATGCTGTTTTCTTTATCTTTGTCATGTTTAAGGAAAAGTCATCCGTATTGACTATGCACAAAGCGATTCTTATAGTAAAATAAGAAGAAAGAAACAGGAGATTATATATGACAAAACAAAAGGAAACAACATGGAGCCACACAAAGGCATTATTGCCGCAGATACAAGAGGCATACACTGCGATGTGTCGCAATGCTCTTTCAGGCGGCGAAATATCTTTAAAAAAATTTACATTACTGCTCAGCGGTATTTCAGCCTGCCGTAAGACGCCAGGCATCCCAGAGCATATGGGCTATGAACAGATGTATGTGTGTAATGATGAACAGGCGCAAGAAGTGCGAAACCATCTGGATAAGCTTTATGGCATAAAGGATGTGACAAGCTTGGAGGCCTGCTGTGAACATCTGTTTACAACACACCGCGAATATGTTCAATTTTTATCATTTTGGAAAGAACAGCCGATGTTTGATCTTCAAGATCTGCAGCCGGAAGCAAAAACCATGTTTGAGCATTTTCAAAGTTATGCACAGCTTTTTTATCCATTCACACAAGACAAAGGCTTTTATGCTTGGGATGCCAATGAGATCATTGGTCTATATCGCAGAGCGTATGCCTGTCATTTGATTGATGAAGAAGCCTTTTGGAAACGCTGTTTGCCAATTGCCCGCAGGGTGTCTTCCTGGTATGCGAACTGGCAAGAATTTGCCTTAAGCTCTTTATGTGGCGCCTTATATTTTAATTTGCGTAATGGTGGCACGGATGAAGAGGCAGATGGCTTATTCCAGCTGCATATGCGATTGTTGCAGCAGCTGTTGAGTGAAGGCGGTGCTTGGGGCGTACATGGCTGGTATCAGACGATGCCCAAAAAATTTGTGAAGTCCAAGGAAGAAATATTACAATTGCTCCATGATTGGGAAGGCGGAGATGGCTGTATTGCCAGTGACCGCATTTTGGTAGATGGTTGTCGAATCGGTTATATGTATCGACAAGAACCACAGCAGGAATGGGATAGCGGCTGGCGTTTTATGGCTGGTGATGAAACGCAGGAATATCTCGATGATCCTTATCATTGCGGCATTTATAAATTAAATACACTATGTAATTATGACCCGGAAATTCAACCTTTCCTCACAGATGAGGTGGGCAGTGCGTATGCGCGCAAGGAAGATGATTTATTACATAAGATTTCTTCGAAAGAAGCTTAGCTTGTTCTTACGATTCTCTTACAGGCATTGACTTTCTAAAGCAAATTATGCTAGTTATAAAGAGAGGTGTTGAACATGCTGAAAGTATCCCATATCACCATGACAAACAAACAGCGGCATCTGTTAACAGATGTCTCTTTTGTATTACCTGCACATGGGTTTTGTGCCATTACGGCTAAGGAAAAAGAAACCGAAAAGGCCATCAGTTATCTTTTGGCCGGTATGAAACAAGCGGATGCCGGATTTTTACAGTGTGATGAAACAAAGGTAACCAATTTCTCTGTGACGGAAAGAAGCCAATATCGCACAAGCTGTGTGACTAGCTGGTTTGGCGATTTCCTTTTCTTACCATCAGCAAGTGTGAAAGAAAATATTGTTTTACAATATGCATATGAAAAGACAAAGGTGAAACAGGTGCTGCAAGATTGGCAATTATCTTCCATAGCAGAAAAAAGCATTGAAGAAGTCAGCTTTCAAGATAAAGTGAAAACGATGCTTGCCCGAAGTGCTTTGCGTACCTATCGTTCGATCATTTTTTATCCCGATAGTACACCATTTTCAAAAGAGGAGCTGCAAAGCATTTATCAATTGTTAAAAATTTATAGTGAACACATACTGGTCATCGTTGTCGGTGATCCTGCCTGTCATGCCTATAGTGAACGCATCTTGGAATTTCGTGAAGGTATTTTAATCAGTGATAATCAAGCAGATGAAGAAGTAAAAATACAGGATATTCAACAACCTGGTGTAACCATGCAGAAAGAGGGATGGCATGCGATGTTTGAGGAGCAACATCGTCGCTATCGCTGGCCTTATCATGCGTTAAAATTTTTAACATTGATGTCATTGATCCTTGTTTGTATCTTATGGAGCACAACGAGCTTAGATATCGTCAATATTGAGCTAGGCATGCTGCAAAAGGATAAGACGAATTCATTTGTCGTCCATAAGATAGCCCAAGGGGACGATGGGACATTATATCCCGCTTTAAAAACGAATCTATCATCAAAGGATGTTTCAATCTTACAGAAGCATATGAAGGGCAATCTGCTATGTAGTTATGTAGCGGTCAATGCAACCTTTGCTAATGCCTATCTGGAAGGTATTTACGATAAAGAAGCCATACCCTTAGAAAATTATTTGCCTGTGGTGGAGGCAAATACTGCCAAGCAAGCCGGTATCAAAAAACTGCAGGGGCATTATCCTACAACCTTTGATGAAGTTTGTCTTTCGTTGCAAACGGCTCATCAGCTCTTTCATCAAGAGATACCGGCAGAGAAACTGTTGCATATGACAATTTCTTGGTATGGCCTGCCTTTACGGATTTCCGGGGTTTTTGAGGATGAGGATGGGGATAAGACTGCAAATGGCGTTTTAGGAATGCATCTGGGCTATCCCTTGTATGTAAAAAGCGGTTATCTGAAACAACATCCTTTATCGAAGATGAAAAGCTTTCCTTCCAGTAACAAACGCTTATTATATCAAGATCATTTTGTAAACATTCAAGATATTCAGCCGATCGATGTCTTTTCACGTTTTTATAATGGAAAACAGATTGTGTACTACACCCCAATTGCACAGGATGGAATTGTCCTTGATGTAGCCACCGCTATTGAAATGGGGTTCCCTTATGAACGCTATGCAAACGATGAGACAATGAGCTATCAGGAAAAATTGTATGCTTATATTCGCTTTGCTGATGAGATGATCGGTAAACAAATACAGGTACAAGCGTATACAATCGAAGCCACACCAATTAACAGTATGTTGTATCGTAAGAATGTGAAAATTGCCGGCTTCTTATTACCGAGTATGGATATGATGGAAGGAAACGAGCAGGTAAAGGATGCTACCGTGTATATGGATGAAACCGGTTTATCGGATGTCCTGGTGAAAAATGTCCAGATCAAACAGGTAACTTATCAAGGAAACAGTGTGGAGGAAGTAAGAGAGGCATTGCAGTATCTGAATACCAGTAATTTATATGAGATAAGCTTAAAAAATTCTTTGCTCCTGCAAGTACTAGTCATTGATTTCAAGGAATTGTTCACCTTTTTTGCGATTGCCAGCATCTTCTTTCTAGGAGGCAGTGTACTGCTTTATTTTCTGCTGCTGCATAAAACCATTCAGCATCAGCAACTTGCTTGCAGTGTGTATTATGTTTTTGGGGAGCGAAAGGACGCAATGCGTAAATTATATGAAAAAACCTTTTTAAGAAGATGGCGAAAATATTTGTTTGTAGCTATCTTTATAACGACCATCTTATTGTGGGGCTATATCATATTGATCTTGTTAAAGCTTTCAGCGGATGTCTCACTATTGATGTATTTGTTATTGCCCGCTTGTGTGGGTGGTTTGCTTTACTTCAGCATGCAGCTGGCAACACGATGGTATCTGAAACATTCTTCACTGCTGCTGGATGCATATGCTGAAGAAGTATGATAAAATACGAAGGTATTGGAGGGATGTGTATGAAAGAACAATTTCTGCAGCGGATGAAGGAATATCTGCAAGAGGATTATGAGGCTTATGTAAAAACGTTAGAGGAAGATGCTTATCGTGGGTTGCGTGTTAATACGACAAAGATAAGCGTTGAGGCTTTTTTACAGCTGTCTGTTTGTGAGTGTAAGCCTTCTGCGATCTGTCCTGAAACCTTTTATATTCCGCACCAGGAAAAAGGGTTAGGCAATCATCCTGCACATCTTGCCGGTCTGTTTTATATGCAAGAGCCAAGTGCTTCCAGTGCCGTAGAAGTTTTGGATGTACAAGAGGGGGATTGGGTGTTGGATATGTGTGCAGCTCCGGGAGGCAAAAGTACACAGATTGCCGCGAAATTGCAGCACAGTGGTTTACTAGTCAGTAATGAAATAGAAGCAAAGCGGGCTGCCGTATTGATGAGCAATATGGAACGTTTAGGTTTTAGTGAATGTATGATTACCAATGCACGACCCGATGAACTGGCCAAGGAAATGGGCGGCTGGTTTGATAAGGTCTTGGTAGATGCTCCTTGCAGTGGCGAAGGCATGTTTAAAAAACACGCCAAGGCAATGGACGATTGGAGCGTAGAACATGTGGCTTCCTGTGCAATGCGCCAAAAGCTTATTTTAGAAAGTGCCTATGAAACCTTAAAAGAAGAGGGCATTCTTGTATATTCTACCTGCACCTATTCTATGGAAGAAAATGAAGAAGTCGTTTATGAATTTTTAAAGCATCATGAAGATATGGAATTATTAGATTGTCAGGTTAACTTTGGCAGAAGCGGATTTTCATATCGTGATCTGGATGTGACAAAGGTGCGAAGAATTTTCCCGATGGATCAAGGGGAAGGACATTTTGTGGCCAAGATGAAGAAACATGGTCAAGCCGTCATGTCGTGGAAAAAAGAAGTGGCGGATACAGCCTTGCCAATGTTTGCCCAAGCCTTTTTAAAAAGCCAGCTGGCAAAACAGCCTGCACATACGTTACTATTGCAGGATAAGCTATATCTGAAACAAACGCCCTTTTTGAAACTTAAGAAAATTCATATCCTGCGCCAGGGCATCTTGGCCGGGGAAATCATGAAAAACCGCATAGAGCCACATCAGCATTTTTATAGCGCAAGTTTGCATCAGGATAAGTTTTTACAGACCTATGATATGTGTGATGAGGAATGTCACCTCTTTTTACAAGGTCATCCTCTATCCGTCAGTGGGTATAAGGGGTATACGGCCTTATTGTGGCATCAGCATCCCATCGGCTTTGCCAAAGGGGATGGCATGGTGTTAAAAAATAAATACCCTAAAGGAATGCGTATTCGCTGATCGAAAATAGAAATAACTTGACCAAATAGGTAAGGATAAATGACAGGAATTTCCGATTGTATCGAGATTCCTTTTTTTATTTCCCTTATGCTATAGCTACAAGGGGAAAGTATGTACGTTCATAACGATATTTCTATAATCGTATGTAAAATTTAGTAATATCTTGTTATGTTTTTCTAAGATATTGACAAAGAATTGACACACGCACGCTTATTGATTATCCTGTACATGGGTTAAACAAAAAGGATCCTGTACATGGGCAATGAGAGCTATAACGAACACTGTTATAGATAAGATGTCTTTTATGAAAACAATGAAAAATGCTTTATGCAAGGTGAATGCGCTGGTATTGCTGAAGCAGCTTTATAAATACGAAAGGCAATGGATAGATGCTGGTAAAAATTGTCCTTCGCTATGAAAATGATCATGGATACAAGCAAATGAAAAACGCTATGATAAGGTCAACATGTCTGGGAAAATGCAACCGAAACTTAGTGAAAAAAGCAAATGCCAATGATGATCATGGGCTTTGCCATATAGAATGAAAAAACCTAGTCGAAAGATCTATAGGTATTTTCTAGTTGAATGCCATCATGGTATACAAGAAAAAGGCTTACTTTCGCATAGATGTAGATCATGTTTCATGTTTATGTTACAAAAAGTGGAAATGGAAGGGAGAACGTATAGATGAAAAAATATGGTAAGAAACTTGTCTCTATGATACTGGTCATCACGATGATCGTTTTAACCTTTCCGACTTCCCTATTTGCAGAAGAGATGAAAACAACAGCGGATTCTCAAACTGCCACTGTGGAAAGTACATTTCATCAGTTTACAGGTGTCATCTTTGAGGATACAAATAAAAATGGTCAAAAAGATGCCAATGAAAAGGGTTATGCCGATATGGAGATTTGTTTATTCAATTCCGACAACAAATCGCAAGAGGCTGATTATATAACGCTAACGAAAGCAGATGGTACTTTTCAGTATCCAAAAGTGAAAGAGGGTTCATATCGTTTAAAGATACAAAGTGCGGATGCCCAATTGGATATGAAAGACTATACGATCCGAAATCCACAGGAAGATGGTTTTGTCATGGAGGAGAAACAAAAGAAAACCTATGTGATAAAAGACATCCATGTACCACAGACCAAGACCATTGCTTTATCTTTAAGGAAAAAACCTAAGAAAAGAATCGAAAGTCATACGCTGCAAACAAAACAAACGGATGTGCCAAAACAGCTTGCGAAAAAAACGATAAAAGATGTAACAGATAGCAATAAAAAGAAACTTACGGCAAAAAAAGAGGCTATGGATATAACACCTGTCAGTATGTCAGAACTAGCCTATTTACCGCTGGAAAAGACAGGTGCTGCAAGGAATACAGATACTGCATTGATGGCCAATATGCGATCTGCATTATCTGCTGAAACATGGAATTTTCAAACGTATTATGTAGGACAGGATGATGCTTATTATGTGGATAAGAGCAATGATTTTTCCCTAAAGTATCAAATGGAGTTTCATACCAGCGTCGTTTTAGAAAAAGAAGCGGTAACGATTCGCATTCCAAAACGTTTGTTACAAGATCGTAATGGTAAGGATATCCTGCCTACCAGTATCGCAGTGCCACAAGGAAGTAAAGAACAGCCGATTAAAAATAAAATCATTCCTTTCAATTACTATGAGGAAGGAGCGGATCTTGTCTTTTTCAACTATGATCGCATCACAGCGGGTTCCAATATCGCATTTCAGATATTGTATAAAGATGTGAATATTATGACTATAAGAAATGGCAGTCAATGGAGTTTAACACCAAGTATTCAAATCATGACAAAGGATGGCATGGAAGAAAAGCAACTTACACCATTGCGTGGCAGTATCCATTCACAAGTTCAGCTGATGGATGTGAAAAAAAGCCCACTGCTGAATGAAAAAAGCTATTATCCGGGTATTTATACGAAAGAACAATTACAGGAACTGGTACAAGGAACGATTGACGAGGAGTTTCTTACACGCTTTGAAGCATATCGTTTTGTCGCATGGAGAGTAGATATTAAGGGCTATGCTACACAGCCATGGGATCTGTATATAAAAGATCAAACGAGTCATGATGGCAAAGTTGTCGGTTTTCAGCACCCTTATGAACCCATTTCTTATCACGGAGAAGCTGGCTATTACAAAATAGCGACACAAAACATGGAGAAGAAAATCAACTACACAGGGCCTGAGCATGCGGTTTTGGTAGTTGTAGCCTATCCCAAAGATAAGGTCAGTGCGAATGAAGTCATTGAAAACAGTGTCGAGGTTATTGCACATCCATGTGATGGTGGAGAAGACCAAACGAAAGAAAGCAGTACTTCCTGGATCTATCAGGATTATGACTGGAATTATCATGGCGATGAGATAGGTGTTTTAAAAAGTGGCGGAGGCAACTTCAGCAGTTGGTTAGAAGTTTATAAGAGTGCCAGAAAAGCAGGACAGGATGTTGGAGATCTACCGTTTAAAGTCAATGGTATTAACCGTGGATATGCGAAAACACACTATCTTCAAGCGGCAGATGGCATACAGCTGGGTGATCGCATTCCGGGTGCCAGCTATCTTATGACAACCGTGGATGATTTTCTTTATGCATATCCTAACACAGGCGATGTTGCCGATTATCAAGTATTAGATGATCAAGATTATTATTACAGCAGCGTTAGCATTACGCAGACAGATATCGGTTATGATCCATATGAAGACCGTGAAACAGTTCCTGAAAAGACAAAAGGAATTGTAATTGAGGCGATGTTTGCCGGCAGCCATACATGGGAAAAAGTAAAAGAAATTCCCTGGGAATCATCAGGAAGAATGCGTTATTACTTTACGAAAGAAGAACTAAAGAGAAAGCCATGGCGCGTAAAGGTCGTACATGAGTCTGTCAATTATGAGTCTGATTGTATGATTGAACTTCAAGTACGCCTTCGTCATGATTCACCGGTATTGGCAAAGCTTGTCAAAGACAATGATGACGTGCAAGAGATAACATTAGAAAATATCGCGGGCATCATGGGGCAAAAGATGGCTTATGGCGTGCCGCAAGAGTATTACCATAGTCAGAGTATTGAAAACGGAAACTACCGTGAGCCGGGCTTAATTGAAGCGACAAAGGCATTGTATGATGGCATACTGATTACAAGAGCAAGTGCCAAAGCTACATTAACCTCTTTACAAAAACATGCAGCATCTTATAAGTATGGGCAGGCTTGGAATGATACGACATCCGGACGGGTACATCTGAAATATAATATCATGGCATTTGATGGGTATGAGGTATATGATGCAAAAGGAGTAAGCTTTCTTAAGGAATATGGCGTAACATCACCGGGGCGAAAAGAAGTTGTCTTTTATGACTTATTGCCATATGGCATTAAATTTGATCCTTCTATTCAAATAAGGGCTGGTCGTGTTCCTTCCACTAGCAGCGAAGCGGTAAAGCAAGAAAAGGGATGGGATCAGGAGCAAGTAAAGGTCGTTGTCGATTCACAAAAAGATATTGATACCAACTATCGGGGAAGTGGAAGAACGAGAATCGCCTTCCATATCCAATACGAAGGAGAGGATGCTTCCGGCTACTATGATAAGATGTGGATGGAAGGCTGGGGCGTCAGCTTTGGAGCATATTATGATTGGAAAGATGCCGATATCAGCAATGCGGCGACCAATATTGCGGCTTTTATGCCAGCCAAAACAGATGATGAAGCACTGTTAGGAACCGATAATGAAGTTATGCCGGATGATGGAAGGACCTATCCAAGTGATGAAGATAAACAACGCTATCAGATATTTGGTGAAGATATAGATGGTGATGGCAATCAAAAGGAACAAACAGTACTATATGCAAACGCATCTGTAAATGAGGACATCGTTATGGCCTCTATGAGTAAATTGGAAAAACTAGTACGTTCAGATGATGATCGCTTTGGCAGCTTCGATACCGAGGCTACAGTACTTTGTAATCATGGTTATACGTATGAAATCAGCGTTAAAAATGCAACGAAGACATTAAGCGATATTGTTGTTTTTGATCGCTTAGAGGATGCTCCTTTATACCAAGCAGATACCCATTTTGAAAACAATTGGTGGTATGGCAGCTTTACAGGTATCAATGTAAATGAACTAAAAGAAAAAGGTGTTGCTCCGATTGTCTATTACAATGCGAATCGCAATGCGAAAATCACTACTGAAGATGAGACACCAGATGAGGTCTTAACCGTGGAACATGGCTGGATACGAAGTGAAGACTGGAAACGTGAGCTATCTGAGGTGAAAGCTATTGCCGTGGATATGAGAAAGGATAGGGAAGGAAATCCTTTTACCATTAAAGAAATGGGTGCGGTATCCTTTCAGATTCATATGCAATCACCAAAAGAAGACGAATCTTTGGATACCGCCAACCATGAGAATACCCATGATAAAAAACATCCTGCCACCTATGCGTATAACGATGCCAGTTTTTATTCTAAGGTCGTTGAAGATCAAAGTGAAGGCACGGTGAATGGAAATGCAGTACGTGTGAAACAGCATCAGCCGGAAACATTGGAAGTTATTAAAACTTTGCAAGGAAAAATACCTGAGAAAAGCAAAGACATGTCTTTTCGCTTTCAAGCAAGCTATGCACAGAAACCATTTGCTACACAGGAATATCAATTGTATAAGAAAACAGGGGATGGTTGGACAGCATGTGGAACGAATCGGGTGTATGCAACAGAAGCAGATGGAAGCTTTTATCTGCATGCAGATGAAAAAGCTGTTTTTCATCTTTTAGATCAATCGCTGATGGAAGTCAAAGAAGAGGAAAATCCTTTTTGGAAGGTTGACATCACAGATGTAAAGCATGAAGATACCCGGACGATGACATTTCAAAATACGTATCGCCCAGTGCTTTATGCGCAAAAGAAGGTACAAGGATATCCTGATAAAATGGATATCGCAAAAGAAACCTTTCACTTTCAAATAAAGGCAGATGACCAGCCACTAGCCAATGCAGAGTATTGGGTCGTTGACAGCATACGAAATGATGGTGGCATACCAATGAAATTGAAAGAGGGCAAAACAGATGCGAATGGACAATTTGAAATAAAAGCAAATGAAATCATAGCTCTTTTTCCCGGAGATGAAGGTATGCGCTATGAAGTAAACGAAATATATCCCGGTAAAGATTGGTTCTGTGAACAAACCAGCGTCAGTGGCATTATGAAAACATTCGGAAATGTTGCGACGATCACAAATCACTATAAATGGAAAGAACTGTATTTAACAAAGGAAGTTAAGCATCAAAATGCAGAGGAATGCAAGAAGGAATTCACATTTGAAGTTGCTTCAGATGATCATTTGTTAACCGGTGCACGCTGGGTCATCTTAAATGAAGATGGATCGGAAAGCGATGTAGAAGGAATTCTTGATGAAAACGGAAGATTTTCAGCAGCATGTGCAGGAAAAATCATTAAGATCGAGGGCTTTACCGCAGGAAAAAGCTACAAGGTGAAAGAAATCGATGATACCGGTTATACGGATGGGGATTATTATGAACCAATTAACGCTACCGTAGAAGGAATGATGCCATGCTATGCTAAGAAAGCTGAAGCAACAATCGTAAATGATTATCTATTACGTCCTCTCCAAATTACAAAGCTTGTCAGTTTTGATCCATCCAAAGTGTCAGAAAGTGAGCAACAGGCTATCGAAACAAGAGAATTTACGATGCAAATTTTAATCGAAGGCAAACCATATGCCGATAAGGAATATCGGATCATGAAAAACGGTATGCCGGTTGGTCAGGGTAAGACATCAAACGATGGCTATTTCAGCATTCAGCATCAGCAAACTATCGTCTTTCAAGATGTGGGCGTTGAAGGAATGGAATATACGATCATTGAAACACCGGATGCCGATTATGAACAAATTTATCCGGTTGATAAAACACCGGCTATAGGGAAATTAGCGGAAAACAGTACGGTCACTTTTGTAAATGGGGATGCCAATACCTTCATGATCGGAAAAGAATATGTGGTCGGTGTAGAAGATAATGGAAGGGGGAATGCTTATTTAGAAGATATCAGACAAAATGCCGAAATTAGGGATAAAGAAAAGGTGCATCTGAAACTGGAAATCCAAGAGCATAACGGGGAATGGGCTGTTTGGCCTAAGGAAACAACAGAAGTACAAGTATTGGATACCATACATCAGACACAAGCGACCTTACTATGGGAAGCCGGTAAAGAAATCCAGATAGAACCATGGAAACGAATCATGATCAATACTTTACCGAAAGATACGCGCTATCGGTTAAGCGAAAGCAGTAAAGATCGTTATAAGCTTTATAAACAGGATGGCGGTTTTATTGAAATCACACCAAAGATAGGGGAATTGGCAAATGTGATTCAACAGCAGCCACTGGCTATTTTACAGAATCAGATTAGTGGAAGAGATCAAATGTCTGCCATTTATAAGCGGATGCATTTGGGCAGCGATGAAGTGATGAAAGGAGCCAGACTAGTTTATCGTGTAGATGTATATGATGGAAAAGTATGGAATCCAGCCGCAAATGTGGCATATATTATCGCTGATGAAAAGGGCATTTCAAGTAATCGCATCCAAAGAACGCAACGTGATGGTAAGATTAGCATTGAGAAGAGTGCAAATGGATATCCAATCATCTATTTTAGCGAAGCAGATGTAAAAATACAGCCTAGCATCGTCAAAGATGGCACCTATCGAATCGTGGAGTTGATAGAGGAAAGTGATGCTGAATGGGGACAGTTAAGTGGATATGTTGATGCACTGGATGATTGCTATAATGGTCGTATTGATTGCCAGGATGCCGTGGGGTTTGTGAATAGTAATCGCAAGACGGTCATTGAAATTGCGAAAGAAATGGAAAATGACAGCGATCAGGAATTCACTTTCGAGTTACGTCAGGTACTGCGGGCTAGCCAAGAGAACATCACCGATATAAAACAAATCTTGGAAACACGCAAAGGTGTTCATCTTGCCTATACGGTATATGATAGTGAAACAAATGAGATTATAGCCAAACGCACCACGCAGGCTACCGGCGAGATTACGATAAAAGCGAAACAATTTGCCAGAATAGAGGTTTGTGATGACACGGTATGGACAGTGAGTGAAAAACAGAATACACCATATGTCGTAAAGGAAGTCTCGGGGACAAAAGATAAGACAAGCAAACTATCTGAAAATACCATGTTACTGCAAGCTAAGGCACCTGTGATCTTGGCCCAGTTGTCCATAGAAGCGAAAAAGAAATTTTTTCTAAAAGAAGAACTGCTTGATAAAGATGATTTTATCGTAAGGGCAATGTATTCCGATGGAAGTATCAAAACATTAGCGAAAGATGAATATGTAATTGATAAGGATCAAGTACCGACGAGTGCAACCTTTGATTTAACCTTTGCTTATGGCGGTTTAAAAGAAACCAAAACATTGCAGACAGCAGGAACTGTGATTTTGACAAGTGAAATGGTGGATAATGGAGTCATTGATGCCGTTACAGAAGAAAAGGTAATATTAAATCAAGGAGATGTAGTGATTCCGGAAGTCATTCTCGTGAATGACAAACCTTGTATTGTCGTGAGTATCGGAGGCAATGCTTTTAACGCAAAACATGAAGTAAAAAGTGTTGTCATGCCAGACAGTGTCACCAGCATCGGTAATGCGGCATTCTATGATTGCTGGCTGAGTGATATTAAGTTATCCAACAATTTGAAAGAAATTATGCCGCAGACCTTCTGGCGAGCCGAGTATATGCTCCACATTACCATACCGGAATCCGTAACTGCTATTCGATACAGTGCGTTCCAAAGCTGTTTGCGTTTAGAAAGTGTTGAACTGCCGGATAATCTTCAGATTCTGGAACAAAGTGCCTTTAGAGGATGCACTGCCTTGAAAGGAACATTGGTTATTCCTAAAAATATTACGGTTATCAATGATTATTTGTTTACAAATTGTATTCATTTAGAAGGCGTTGTACTACCGGATGGATTAACGGAAATCGGTTCCCAAGCGTTTGCTGAATGTAACAGCCTTGTGAAAATCAATTTACCAGATTCAATGCAAAAGATTGGATTTGCGACATTTAATAAATGTACGAGTCTTACCCATATCACTCTCCCTGCAAAATTAAAAGAAATACCGGCAAATGGTTTTGGCTGGTGCTTGGCACTGGAAAGTATAACATTAGCTGAGGGACTGGAAGTAATTGGTACAGATGCTTTTGTACAGTGCACGAAACTAAAAAGTATTGAAATACCTAGCACGGTTACTAGCATTAGCAATGCATTTCGATTTACAGGAATCACCTCTTTCTTCATCAAAGGAAAGAGTAAGGATCAAATTGCTGGTGCCCCATGGGGATTAAACGCTATGCAAGCTTTAAATATTGTGTGGGAGCTTGATCAATAAACAGCATAAGAGCAATAATCATATAAAATATGTCAAAATACCATGTGATTTCACATGGTATTTTGCTTGTTATTAAAGAGCACTTCAGAAATAATTTAGTCTACTATAATTAGAAGTGCTTTTGCATTAGGATCGTTTGATAAAAATATAAGATGATACTTTGGATGAAAGAAGTATTTCAATTTAATTTAGATGTGATAATATTGTGATTTGATTAAAAATATATAACCATATAATCATATTATGTGCATATTTGTTTAAAAGAATGGTTATATTTTATGAAATACTTGATGTTAATTATCTTGATATTTCCATAATTTGGTTTTATAATTTGATTGTAAGCATTTACATATTAATTAATGTATACCTTTTTAGACATTTGCTTTTATATTGTAAATGTCTTTTTTTATGTCTTTTTTTTCTTTTAAATATAGAGCTTAAAAGAAAACTGCTTAGTATTTAAAAAGGTATAATATATTAAACAGTATGAATTGAGGGAGGTTAGCAAAATGAGGAAAAAATTATTACTTGTTGCGACGTTTTTATTGGCTTTTATGATCTTTCTAGTTCCGATACGTGCAGTTGAATCAGAAAGATGCATAATCAAAATTCATTTAGAGGATTTGCAAGTTCAGTCTTCTAATATGAATGGAGTCAAATTTTATGTATATAAGATTGGAGAAATTGACAAGAACGGAGATGCAAAAATCTATCCTAAATATGGATATGAAACATATCCACAAAACGCTCACGAATTAGATTTAGTCGCTAAAATGATATCTAAAAAGTTAGAAGATAAACCGATTTTATCTAACAGTACAGACGCTAAAGGTGAGATGGAATTGGTATTGGATGAGAAAGGTGTTTACCTGCTTATGGCAGATGACGATAATGCATACGGTGTAATTTCTCCTTTTATTGTGCACCTGCCTTATTATCAAACTATAGAAGATGTTCAATATGGACCACTTTATACTGTAGATGTGGAGCCTAAAGCATCACCAAAGCCAAATACTCCTGGAGAATCCGATGGACCAAATACTCCAGATAATCCAAATACTCCAGATAAACCAAATAATCCAAATAATCCAAATACTCCGGATACGCCAACCGGCGGTGATACTCCAACAGATGAAAAAACACCAGGGAAAGAAACACAGACTGGAGATTCATCTAATACATATTTATATCTATTACTGATTGTGATATCAGGAGCTAGTATGTGTATATGGAAAGTGAAGAAAGGACGAGGGTGCTAATATGTTAAAGCGTTTATTACATAAATCATGCGTATGGATCATGGTAACATTACTTGTTTTAACGAATATCGATTGGACTGTCTATGCTGTTGAAAAAACAACAAGTGAAGATGAAGTAGCAACATATTCTATCAGTGGTGTTATCTTTGATGATACAAATAAAAATGGTGAACAAGATAAAAATGAACCAGGTGTAAGTGGCATTGAAGTAAGAGCTATTAGCAAGGATAAAAAGACCTATAAAGCTGTTACCGAAGAAGATGGTACCTATCATATAAAAGTAGATGAAGCTGGCAAATATGAAATTAATATGTGTGCTAAGTTTTCAGATATTGCAGCATATAATTTGGATAATACAGTAAAAAATAACAAGGATAAATTTGAAATAGGAAATTACGAAGATGATGTTTTTTTGCGCATCGCAGAATACGATGTAACAAAGAATGAAACCCTTAATTTAGGTTTAGTGCAAGAAAATACACAAGAAATAGAAAAAGAAATTGCTAAATTGAGTGCAACGAGATCAACGGATTGCAGAATTTTAAATTGGGTAAGTTTAAGAGTATGGGATAATCTGCGTGTAAAGATAACTTATTCTGTTAATGGGCATGCAGGTGGATCTGAAGGTTATGTTTTAAAGTATTTCGGAGATAATTCTAATCAACATTTATATTGTTTACAACCAGGTGTAGCTTTAAATGCAGGAGATGAATTATGTTATGCAGGAGGATCCCTTTATAATAACGGATATTCAAAAGAAAAAGCCTATAAATTAAGTCTTTATGCATATTATGGTATTGATAATCCAGCATGGAAGAATAAAAAACAGTGGGAAAAAAATCTTTACTTTTTGGCTGCACAATCTTTGATTTGGGAACAATGCGGCGTTAAGGGAATTAAGATTTATTATGAAACTGGAAAAGATACATATACCTATAAAAATCAAGTTGCAATGGACCAATTCCGTAATGATATTAAAGCTAAAGTAAATAATCATACAAAGGTTCCTTCTTTTAATGGACAGACAAAAACAATAACGAGAAAAGAAGCAGGCGGAAATACTTTTTCTTTTACAGATAGCAATGGAATATTAGGTCAAGGGAATTGTGAAGTTACTTCAAAAAGTGAAGGTATTAAAAGTGTTAGTTTTGATGGGAATAAATTAAATGTGACCCTTTCAAACAATATTAAATATGACGGAAAGACTTTGAGTATATCCTTTGTTAAAAAATTTCCTTCGTTAGGTTGGAAAGTCAAACAATATTCGGCGACTAATAGGCAACGTGTCTACTTTTATGGATCTCCTAAAGATGTAAAATTTAACATCTACATAAAAGTGAATCCAAATGGTAATATTCTTATCAAGAAAACGGATTCAAGTGGTAAGGCGAGAAAGGGAATTACTTTTAGCTATGGAATGGATAAAAATAATTTAAATGAAACAACCGAGCCAACGAATGATAAGGGTGAAACGAAACTTAAACGAAATTACGCCGCTGGTACAGTGATATATATAAAGGAAAAATCTGTTCCGAATGATTTGATATTAGATACAACCATATACCAAAGAACAATAAAATCTGGTGAAAATATTGAGTTAGCAATTAAAAATAAAATTAAATCATTTCCTCTTAAAATTAAAAAAATAAATGAAGAAACAAATAACCCTATTGAGGGAGCAGTATTTTCCTATACTGATGGGAAAGCTACATATACTGGTGTTACAGATAAAAATGGAGAATTCACTAGTAAGGTAAGCTTCCCAGTAGGAACAAAAATTACAATAACAGAGACTTTTGCTGGACCTGGATTTATTGCACCGACAGGTACGGAAAAGACGCAAACACTTATAATCAATGTAAATCCGGATAAGAATGTATTAACCTTTAAAAATACAGCTATAAAAGTAAAATTGGAAATTCATAAAGAGAATAGTAGAACACATCAACCTCTTAAAAACGTAACCTTTAAAATCGGACCGAATTTAAATGGACAAGAAGGTGCTGCTAATGGTTTTGATTTTAAAACAACGGATGAAAATGGTTATATTGAATCGCGTCTATATGATGCCAGAACTAAGATTTATTATCAGGAGTGGAGCAGTGAAGATGATAGCATCAAACTGGATAAAACTATTAAAACAGTTACCTTTAATGATACTAATATTGGGATAACGGTTAAAAATGATGAGGAACCAGTTCAAATCAAAGTAATAAAAACAGGTAAAGATGATCTGCCTTTGGAAAATGTTGTTTTTGTAGTTCAGAGAGTTGTAGGCGCTTCATGGGTCGATGTAGAAACTATAAAAACTGACAAGAGTGGTAAAGCAGTTACTACTAATAAGTTTACAAGAGGTGACATAGATGCTGGCTTTATCCGTTTAGTTGAAAGAGAAACTATACCAGGATATGATAAATTAAAAGATCCGATTATGCTTTCTCTGGATAACACAATTGAGAAAAATGTCTTAGAGGTAAAGGTTGAAAATAAAGCAATCCCTACCATTTTTGAAGTGTATAAATATGATAAAGATGATAAAAACAAACCATTATCTGGTGCAGAGTTTGAAATAACAGACACCAAAGGCAATGTTGTATGTACCCTTGTTACAAACAATGAAGGTAAGGCAAAAACAACTGAGTTGTTAGCTAACACTACATACTATATCAAGGAAACAAAGGCTCCAAAAGGCTATAAAATTATTAATGGTGAAAAAGAGGCTTTTAAAATAACAGATACTGGAAATCATCCATATTACTATAAGAAAGATGTACCTAATGAGCCTATTTATGGATATATAGAAATTTATAAGAAAAATCAAGATGGTAAAGCTTTGTCTGATATAGAGTTTACCATTTATCAAGGCTCGAAAATGATCCAAACTCTAAAAACGAATGCAGCAGGTTATGCTAAGTCGGACCCATTGTTAGTTGATGGAACTTATACAATCAAAGAAACATGGGCTCCTGCAAATATAGTAGTAGATTTTGATGATCAAACTATAGATTTTAATAATGCAAAATCAAGCAGTGGAAATAAATGGACAGGAACATTTAATCCTAACACGCTTACGATGACTTATAATATTACCAATGAGGAAACAACAGGTCTTGTAACTATTCATAAAATTGATTCTGAAAAAAATAATGTAGTAGTAAAAAATGCAACTTTCAAGCTTTATAATAGTCTTACAGGGCAATTGTTAGGTACACAGGTAACAAACGATCAGGGTATCGCAAAATTTGTTGATGTACCCTTAGTGAATGACGCAAATCCTTTACAAGGCTATTATTATCTTGAAGAAACCACCCCAGGAGATAATCATATATTACCTGAAAATACGCGTAAATACTTCCAGTTAACGAAAGAACAAGCAAATTTCGAAGAATCATTTGCTAATCCACCTGTTAAGGGAAGCATAGAGATTGTTAAGGTTGATAAAGAAGATACATCACAGAAACTAAAAGATGCAGAATTTGCACTCTATAGTAAGGACGATTTAACAAATGCGTTAGAAACTAAATCAACTGACGAACAAGGTGTTGTTACATTTGAAAATTACAGATATGGTGAATATGTAATAAAAGAAACAAATTCCTCCGCAGGTCATTATAATGATCTTGAAAATGGTGGTAATGATGACTATTGGGATGCTAGTTTGAAAGGTTATGTAGTTAATATTAATAAAAATAAACAGAAGATTGAATTAAATGTGACAAATCCTAAAACTTTTATTCAAGTTGAAGTAAATAAAAAAGGCTATGCTGATAAACCTTTAGAAAATGTCAAATTTGAACTAAGGAATAGTGTAGATAAAGTATTGGAGACGTTAATAACTGATGCACAAGGACAAGTCAAAAGCAAAACATATACTCCAGAAGAACTTGCAGGTGCGTATATTATTGAAACTGAAGAAATTCCTGGATATGAAATAGATTCAACAAAGCATTACATTTCCATTCCTGATAATCCAACTAAGAAAGTTGAATTGATCACTCTAAATATAAGTAATAAACTTAAACCACCTGCATTGAAATTGGTTAAAGTTAACGAAGCGAATGAAAAAGTATCAGCATCCTTCCACGTAGAATTAAGAGAAGAAACAGCATTTGGTCCACAGCCTTTTGAATCTTTTGATATTAATTATAAAGCAGAAGAATCTGAATATATAGATTTTTCAGATATGCTAAAAATGTGTGTGGATTTAAAACCAATGGCTTCAGGTTATGAAATATCAATAGAAGAGACTGGAGCAGATAGCAAATATGCATTACTTGATGGTCCTATTGAGATAGGATATGAACCAGGAGCTGTGTATCCCTTTCCGGAAATAAGTATTAAGAAGAAGCCTACTGGTGATTGCGTATCATTTGATGAAGATACATTGACTGTAAAAGTAATCAATAAATTAAATGCTCCAAAATTATTTATAAAAAAAGTTGATGAATCTGGTAAACCAGTAAAAGCGACTTTTGAAGCATCGGCAATACTAAAAAACAGTGGAAAATATACACAAGAAATAGTAACTTCAGCAGAAGATGGCTTTGGTGCTATCGATTTAAGTCCATTTTTTGAGAAAAGTGTAAAAGGAACAATCTATACTGTTACAATTAAAGAGACGGAAGTAGAAGGAGATTTCGCAAAATTATCTGGCGCTATTACTTATAAATACAAAATTAATAGTTCTACCGGTGAAATGGAAATTGATACTTCAGACTTGGGAAATTCTAACGCTACAATTGAAGAGAATTCTAAAGATAAAATAGTTGTTAAAGTACTAAATAAAAAATCAACAGATGATTTTTATTTAAAAAAGAGTGGAAATGGTGATGATTTTGAAGTAATGTCTGTAATGATTAATTTTGAGATTTATAGGTCAAATGAAACCAAAAATCCAGTTTATACTGAAAATGGAATGGTAATTAATCACTATAGACCTCTTAGCCAATTAACAAAGATAACAGATATTTTAAAAACATTACCAAAGGATTCAGATTATGATATATATATAGAAGAAACATTTATGGTTTATGGAGATACACCAAACGGTGAGATATATGGTAAACAGCCTAAGTTTAAAGCTTTCTCTTATCATCCTAATAATGAGAATCCCTATAAAATCGTATCACAAGATAAGCATATAAATGTTGAGGCACAAGGAGATGAGTACTCGACTAACTTCGTATATGTGATAAACTTTAAAAATGAATATGCACCATTAGATATAAAAATAAAAAAGGTTGATAAAGATACAAATAAACCATTAAAAGGGGCAGAATTCAAGATCACCACAAAAGAAATGGACGAATACAAACTAGTGACTACGGGAGATGCAGCAGGTGATGTGATTACTATTCCTTATACAGAATCTATACATATAGAAGAAACGAAATTCCCTCCTGGATATGTAAAAACGGAAGCTTTTAAAGAAGATTATCTAATAAGTGATTTTGAGAAAATTAAAGTAGTCAGCTCAGATTACCATCCTTCTAAATACTTATTAGAACTAGATATTAAAAATACTCGTCAATATGAATTCAAGCTGAATAAAATAGATCAAAACGGTAAGAAAGTTAACGCTACTTTTGATTTATCAGCTACAAGTGGTACAAATACGATTAAGAAAGAACTTAAAACTGAAGATGGTATATTAGATATTACACCTGCTTTAAGTGAAATGGCCGATAAAGTCATGGGTGATTGGACGTTTAGTTTAACTGAAAAAGAAACGGATGAGGGTTTACTTGTATTAAATGGCATAGCTGCTACATTTAAATTCCATCCTACGTATTTAGGAACTACAAATGTTAATAAATACCTTGAAATATCAACTAAACATAAAAATATGAGTGATTTGGTATTTGATGCTCAGAATCGTTTTGCCGCTTCTATAACGCTCAAAAATGATAGTATACCAATCAGCTTAATTCTTAAGAAACAAGATAATAGTGGAAAACCATTAGCAGGAGCTGTATTTGAAATCAAGCCTTTACATGGGGAGGCTATTGAGGTAACAACAAGTGGTACATCTTCCGGTGATCGTATTAATCTGCCTTATGATGATGGGTATACCTTGCGTGAAACAAAAGCGCCTGAAGGTTATCAACTTGATTCAACAGTACATTACTATACATTAAAAGACTTTACTTCATCAGGTAACCCTATTACTGCTTATAATAAGTCTGTAACCATTACAAATACACCTATTTTAGGTGAATTAGAAATCACGAAACTTGATGAGGCTAGTAAAGAAAAACTTAGTGGCGCCGTGTTTGAATTGTATAAGGGAAAAATACCGACAACAGGTACAGAAAAAGAAAAATACCAAGCAGTTAATAAAAACAATGCTAATTATGAGTTCAAACAAGAAATTACCATCCCAGATAGTGGTGTTGCAGTTGTTAAAAAACTTGCCTATGGGGAATATGTACTGAAAGAAACAGTAGCTCCGGTAAATCATGATATATCATATGAATTGCATTCTGTTGTGATTGCTCAACAAAGTAAGCCTGTTAAACTTGAGGTGGAAAATAAACTAAGCTCTGGAAAACTTATTATTCAAAAGAGTACAGAAGATGGAAGTCCGCTAGCTAATGCAGAATTTGAATTACGCCGCAAAGATACAGATGAAAAGATCGGAGATAATTTAATTACTGGTGCGGATGGTACAGCAGTTGTTGAAAACTTGCCTTATGGTGAATATTATGTGAAAGAAATCAATACTCCACCTGGCTATATAACTGTTTCTGGGGCAATTACTAGTGTTGTCATGGATAGTGATGAAGAAAAAGTGTCAGTCGTAAATAAAAAAGCAGAATATAGCTTTAAATTAATCAAAAAAGATAAAGCAACGCAAGATCGATTGGCTAATGCAGAGTTTGGCTTATTCAAGCATGGTGATTCACCATATAGTGAAACGAATCCTGCTGAACCACTCTTTAAATTCAAAACTAATGCAAACGGTGTTTATACTGGAATGTTATCAGATGCTGGAACTTATGATATTTATGAATTAGTTCCACCAAAAGGATATGAACTCATTAAAGAGTGTTTTGAAATTACAGTAACAAATGAAAAGCCAGCAGCGACAGAAGTAATAGTAAGTGACGATCGCTTGCCTGTTAAGGTTACGATCTATAAAGTTGATAGCAACGGTGGTAAACCTTTATCGGGAGCTGAATTTGCTATCTTCGATAAAGAAGATCTAACTACGAAAATTGCAGATGTAACGGAAACAACTACACCAGGTACGTATACAGCTTCTATCCCAGCTGCTGCAATATCTTATGTAGTAATTGAAACAAAAGCACCAGATGGTTATGTATTAGATACTACGCCTCATAACATTGTTATTAATCAAAAGGTACAAGCAGATATTGTTGAGTTTGAAGCTGAACCACTGACAATTTCTAATGATGAAATGTCAGGAAATGTTGAAGTTGTAAAGTATGATCAAACATCAGGAACAATAAAATATTTAGCAGGTGCGGTATTTGAGGTTTATGATAGTACCGGTAAGGTAGTAGATACGATAACAACAAATATCGAAGGAAAAGCAATGAGCAAAAACCTTATTGCTGGATCTTACACAATGAAAGAAGTAAAGGCTCCAGAAGGTTATGAACTAGTTTCAGATGAGTATGACTTTACAATATCCCCAACTGTTAAACATAAGACGATTTCTGTTGAAAACAAACCTTTAAAAGGCTCATTCAAAGTGAAAAAAGTAGATGCGGGGGATCAAACGAAAGTCTTAGCAAATGCTACGTTCGCAATCTATAATAGCTATGAAGATGCCAAAGAATTAAAAGGGGAACTTAGATCTATCAAAACAGGAACCAACGGCATTGCAGAATTTAGCAATTTACTTTATGGAACATATTATGTGAGGGAAACAGATGCTCCAGAAGGTTATTATGTTTCAACTGAAATTAAGACTGTGGAGGTAAATAAAGATTCAGGAAGTGTAGGTGCGGTGCCATTTATATTTACTGATGTTAAGAAACCTACAACAGGTAAATTCAAGGTGTTAAAACGTGATGAAAAAACGGCTGAAGGCTTGCAAGGCGCAGAATTCAAAGTAGTAGGTCCTTCTTATGAACATAAATATACTACTGATGATAATGGTACTTTTACAACTGATGAATTAAAGTTTGGCACTTATACAGTTACAGAAACAAAAGCTCCTAAGGGTTATAAGCTTGCTCAGAATCCAGTACAGACGATAACATTGAATGCTGATTCTGATGAAGACTCATTATTGCTTATCTATGATAACGCTAAAATTAGGGCAAGTTTAGAAATTCTTAAGGTAGATAGTTCTGATGAGCATAAACCATTGGAAAGTGCGACATTTGATATTTATTCTTTAGATGATTATGGTAATCGTGTTGAATTTATCGAACGTTTGATTACTGACAGCAATGGTAAAGCTACATCTACTTTATTAGGTGTTGGAAAATATGAAATCGTAGAAATTAGTGTTCCAAATGGTTATAAATTATCAGAAAATAATAATTTATACTTTACTGTTAATGAAAATAGTCCAGAGGTCATAACAAAAACCATTGTAAATGATGCTATAACTGGTAGTCTTAAACTAAATAAAAAAGATTCAGAGACGAAAGAGCCTGTAGAAGGTGTTGAATTTACTGTTTATGATGCTGATGATAATGCATATGCAGTATTGAAGACAGATAAATACGGAATAGCATCACTTGATAAAATACCATATGGTAATTACTATGTAAAAGAAACAGATGTACCTGATGGATATAAATTGAATAAAGATTTCTATGAGGCATTTGCAATCGCTAGTAAAGATGGACAAGTATATGAATATACAATTGAAAACGAACCTATCAAAGGAGCAATTGAGTTAGTCAAAGTAGATGCTGAAGAAACAGGAATTGGTGTACCTGGAGCGACTTATGGAATTTTTAAGGAAGCTACATTAAATGAAGAAGGTAAGTATGAGGTTGTAGAAAGTTCCTATATGGAAGGCTATGATATGGTTACTTTACCTGATGAAATTGAAATAATCGATCCAAATGGAAATCCTGAAGAATATGCCAGTGATGGTTCAGAAGCAGATGAATCTGATCCAAATATTGAAATTAATAACACGCTGATTACGCATGTTCCAGTGAAATCAAAAATTCTAGATTTAGGAACATATTATGTAAAAGAAATTGAAGCACCTAAAGATTATGAAATAAACGATGCTGTTCTTGTCGCAGAAGTGAAGCAAAATGAAGATGAGGAAACCAAATATGATGATGTTTTAATTCAAGTTGAAACAAATGATGTTCCTAAAAAAGGAAAAGTAGATATTTTAAAGGTTGATGCAAAGGATTCCAAAAAGAAACTTAAAGATGCTGTCTTCGCTATATTTACAGAAGAAAGCTATAATCAATATTTAGAAGATTTGAAGATTCTTGAAAAAGATCCTAATGCTGATATTTCTGTTACGGAAGCAGAGATTTATTTAACGACAGATGAAGAAGGAAAAGCATCCTATGATCAACTTAAATTTAATGAGAGCTATGTATTGATTGAGTATAAAGCTCCGTTGAATTATGAATTATCCGACATAGTTAAAAGGTTTACGCCAAGTGCAGAAAATCCTTCATTTGATTATACGTTTGAGAATACTTATCATGATAGTATTACCATTCATAAAATAAATGAATTCGGCTTGCCATTAGAGGGAGTAACGTTTGCACTGCATTGGGCTGGAGAAGATGGACAGGTGCAAACTGATGATGATGAAAAAATAGCTACTTTTGAAACAGGCTATGACGGTAAAGGAATTGCATCTTATCGAAGCGACCAGTTAGCTCCTGGCAGATATTATGTAACGGAAGAAAATCCTGCTAGCTACGGTTATGATAAATCAGATGATATTAAAATCATTGATATAACGCCAGATAAGCATGATTATACCTTTTATTTCGAAAATCAACCGTCAAAAGGTGAAATTGAATTATGGAAAACCGATGAAGCCGGTAAACCATTACCTGGAGCAAAATTCGTACTTTATAAAGCAGGCAGTTCCTGGTATCAAGATGAAGAGTTTGGCGATGTCACTGAAGATGTTAAAATTATGGATATTGAGCTTGATGAAAACCAACACGCATTAATTAAAGATTTAGATATTGGTTTCTATGTCATAAAAGAAGAGAAAGCTCCGGAAGGATATTTGCCAATCAGTCCAATATTAATTAACCTATACTCTGATTCAACAGCTACGGAAAAAAATGGTAAGATTTATTATCATTATGAGAATCACATTGTGAATTATCCTATCAGTGGACAAATTGAAGTTCAAAAATCTTTAAAAGGCCCTGATGGCAATAAAGTCATTGGTAATTTAGAGAAGGCTACTTTCGAAATTCGTGATAGCAAAAATGCTGTTGTTGATACCTTGGTAACCAATAAAGAAGGTAAGGCTACAAGTAAAACATTATCTAAAGGAACATATTCAATAGTAGAAACCAAAGCACCGGATGGAAGTATTTTAAACGAAAATATCGGTACTGTTACGATTGATGGTTCTAAAGTTGATGAGCCATACGTTTATGAATTTACGAATGATGTATACACAGGCAAATTAAAAGTTATAAAGGTAAACGAGTACGGCAATAACTTAGCAGATGCCACTTTTGAAATAACAAGTGATGCGACGAATGAAGTGGTTGATAAAATAACAACTAAAGCAAATGGAATCGGAATCAGTAAGGATCTGCCATATGGATGGTATACAATACGTGAAACTATTGCACCACCAAACTGTGAGATTGATACGACTTCATATCACCGATTAATAGGCGATAAAGATGCACCAATTGTTGAAATTAAATTGGAAAATCATACCTCTACAGAAGGTGTAATCAAACTTCTCAAGTATGATAAAGATAATCCAGAAAAACGATTACCAGGTGCAGAATTCAAGATAACATCTGTTAATGACCCTACATTTAGTGATGTGAGAATTACAAATGATAATGGTGAGATTTTATTAAATAATTATACACCGGGTGAATATAAAATCGTTGAAACCAGGGCACCGGAAGGATATCGCCTAGATCCTACGCCAACTTACTTTACAGTTGAAGATAAGAGCGATAGTTTCTTAATTCCTTTAACGAACGAACTTGAAAAAGGTAAAATCACATTTAGTAAAACAGGAGAAGTTCTTACTGGCTATGTGGCCGATCAGACGATAAGTGGTTTATTGCATCTGAATTGGGAAACTAAGAATTTGGAAGATGTTACCATTGGTATTTATGCTACTGAAACATTGTATTTAGATGGTAAGAAGTATGAAAAAGATGATTTAATACTTGAATTAAAGAGTGGTGAAACAAGTATTGATTTGCCTCTTGGAAGTTACATGTATAAAGAATTGTCAGCACCATCAGATTATTTGCTTGATACAGAGTTCCATCAAATTAAGTTGACATCATCTGATACAACAGAAAATGCAGAAGCGTTTATCGATATGGATGATACGCATGCTACGTTTACGGCCAAATTAACAAAACAATTTGACGGTATGAACAATCCTGAATTATTTAAATATGTAAAATTCGGTGTCTTCACACAATATGCGATTGAATACATTGATAACAATGGTAAACAAAAAGTTATACCTGAGAACTCTATGGTTGCAATGTTTGGCATTGATTCAAATGGCAAGAGTACGATGCCTGGAATTAAATTACCAGAAGGAAGATATTATGTAAGAGAAACGGCTACTGCACCAGGCTATGTTTTAAATACAACAACTATTCCATTTGTTATAAATTATGATAATAAAAATGTGGAATTACAAATAAGGGATGATGACGATCCTATTATCAATTATGCCGGTTATGGACAAATCAAATTACAAAAAGTCGGCGAGACCTTCACTGCAATTGAAACAGTTGTAGAAAATGGGCATATCGTTACAAAACCGGTATTCACAATGGATAGTTTGAGTGGTGCTGTGGTAGAAATACGTACAAAGGTTGCTGTTACAATCGATGGAACATATTATCCAGTTGGTGCTGTCGTCGATACGCTAAAGAGCGGTACAAAGGATATTAGTAGAAAATTACCTTATGGAACCTATGTAGTTGCCGAAAAAGAAGCACCAGATGGTTTCATAGTTGATACAAGTGAGCATGAGGTTAAATTAGACCAAGATATAGTAAACTTTAAACCAACACTTGAAACTACAACAATTGAAAACCATAGAAATAAAGTTTCGTTAACGGTTTATAAAGAATTCTATGGGGTAGCGGATGCAACGGCACTTTATCCTAAGGTTATATTTGGTATCTTCTCTGCTGAAGAAATAAAAGGTGCCAATGATGGAGCACTAATCAAGAAAGATACACTAGTTCAGTTAATGCATGTAGACAGTGATGGTAAAGCAACTAATAACACATTATTACCAGTTGGTAAATACTATGTGAAGGAACTCGATACAGCAGATAACTTCGCTGTTGAGACTGCGAAATATCCGTTTACCATAGAAAACAATAGTTCAGGCGCTATTGTAATTGATGGAATTTCTGAGGATAAGCCAATTATTAACTATCCAGATACAGGATTTACACCATTTAAGTTCCGTAAGGTGGATGAGAGTGGCAATCCATTAGCGAACGCAACATTCCAATTATTCTCTTGTACAGAACACCATACACACGATTTATTAGCAAACCTTGATGAATCTGGCAGTTGTTGGAAACCAATGGACACTAATCCTGCGGTAACAAGTGGAGAAGATGGTATTGTAGAATTCAAGAAACTAGCTAATGGTGAGTATCGCTTAGTTGAAACGGCGGCTCCTGATGGTTATGGACTACCAGATGGACAATGGAAAGTTACCATAAATAATGCAGTGACGAAACCAGTAGTTATTAACTCATTAGAAGGTGCTCCTGATGCAGCGTATGTTTCAGCGAATGGCACTTATGAATATCAGATTAAGAATGCGCTAGCACATAATTTGAAATTCCGCAAAGTTGATACAGATGGAAGTGCGTTGGCAGGTGCTAATTTCCAACTATATAGCTGTAATAATACAGCACCATCACATATTCATGATGAAACTGCGAATATCGATGGTACTAATCTTAACTGTTGGACACCTATAAGCGATACACCACAGATAAGTGACTCTGATGGATTTGTTGAATTTAAAAGCTTAGATGATGGAGAATATCGTTTGGTTGAGACCAAAGCACCATCAGGTTATATATTACCTACAGGTCAATGGTCAGTAACGATTAAGAACTCTTCATCAACACCAATCGTGTTTAAATCAATTGATGGTGCACCTGATGTGAAAACGGTAACTATTGGTACTTCTTTCGAATATCAAATAGAAAATGAGTTATCTCATAACTTTAAATTCCGTAAAGTGGATCCAGATGGTCTTGCATTAGCAGGAGCAAGTTTCCAACTCTATAGATGTGACGATACTAGTTCAGGACATACACACGACGATCTGGCAGATATTGAAGGAAATGGCAGCAGATGTTGGAAACCTATATCAGAAACACCGGTCGTTAGTGATGAAAATGGATTTGTGGAATTCAAAGATATTGAAGAAGGCGAATATCGTTTAGCTGAAGTAGAAGCTCCAAAAGGCTATGAACTGCCGAAAGGCCAATGGGCAATACAAGTTGATTACACTGATAAAGAAAACCCTATTACAATTACTGCAAAAGGTAATTCTTTACCTCCAGCATTTAAGAAAGTGGAAACGAGTGATGGAAGTTATGAATATCAGGTAATTAACAGAAAGAAACAAGATTTGCCTATTATGGGTAGCACTGGAAATTCTAACTATCTGCGATATGGAGGTATAATGCTGATTCTAGCATGGTTATTAAGAAAACGTAAAAAGGAGGAATGTTATGGATCATAACCATTAAAGTTTTTCTTGATAAATTTATATATTTGCAACAGAAAGGAAAGGTAAAAGAAATGAAAAACAGATTGAAAAAAATCACAGCTATGCTATTAAGCATAGGAATGCTAATGACATTATGTGTTGGCGCAAATGTAAAGGCAGCTGAGCCTGAGACGGGAAGTATCACGATTCACAAGTTTAAAATTAAGACACAAGCTGAGTATAATCAGTTTGTAAATGATCAGACCAAAAGAGGTAATGGTAATGAAATAACTGATGGATCTCTTGATGGATTAGAAGTATTTCCTGATATTACGTTTACACTAACTAAAATTGTAGATGATGGTACTAAAGAATTAAAACCTAGTGATGCTTTAGTAACTGATACTTCATTTGGCTCTAAAAAAGGAACAACTGATGAAAATGGTGAATATACTTTTAATAATTTGCCTTTAGGTACATATTTATTAGAAGAAGACGATAATCCTAAAGTAAAGACAAAAATGGATCCAGTCATTGTTTATGTACCAACTTATAATCCTGAATATAAAGAAGATAACAGTAAGAAGATGTGGCTGTATGATATTCATGTTTATCCAAAGAATCTAATCCATGAAGATGGACCAGATATTGATAAGGATGTCATTCAAGAAGGTAATAATGATGCAGGAGTAGATATGTATGCTCCATTTGCTTGGATTATTAAGACAAGTGTTCCTACTGATATATCTAGTGCAAAAGTATATAAAATTACAGATAAACTTGATGAGCGTTTGGAATTTGTAAATATAGATGACATGAAAGTTGTTATTAAAGATAAAGACGGCAATTATTATGACACATTTGATTTTGATTATGATTATAATTTTACTAATGACAAAGGAACACTTACTTGGAATTTCTCAAGCTTTACTAAGTTGGCTAGTGTTCCAGATGGACATGTAGTTATTACATTCTATACTAAATTAAAGGATAATGCTGAATTAGGTACGGCAATTCCTAATAGTGCTAAATTAGAGTACACGAATAGTCAAGGTCATGAATATGATCCAACAAGTGACGTACCAGAAGTACATACAGGTGGTATAAAACTCTTAAAAGTCGATAAGTCAGATCATAATCTTGTATTGCAAGGTGCTGAATTCCAAGTATTCAAAACTGAAGCTGATGCTAAAGAAAAACGTAACCCAATCAAAATTGGAGATGTAGATACATTTACTTCAGATGAAAACGGTATTGTGGAGATAAATGGCTTAGCATATGGTAAATTAGGTGATAAAGCATCTGAAGGTTCTACAGAGTATTGGATTGTAGAAACGAAAGCACCTGAAAGAAATGGTGAAAAATATAACTTGCTTCTCGAACCATTGAAAGTAGTGGTTAATGCGACTAGTCATGTTGATGCAAGTAAAATTCATGTATATAACGCATTACATAATCCTGATCTTCCATTTACTGGTGGTATAGGTACAATTATCTTTGTTATCGGTGGTATTGCTTTAATTGGTGCAGCAGTAGTATTAAATAGAAAAGGTAGCAGTAAAGCTGTTAAGTAGAAATTAGGGGATTTAATTCCCCTCTTTTCTGCTTTATACGACTAAGATGAAAATACGAAAGTTAATAACAACCTTGCTGTTTCTAGGTGGTGTTATTTTACTGGCCTATCCAAATGTAAATATTTTATTGTCTAATCATGATCAAACCATAGCTGTAAAGAAATACAATGATAAAGCACTGCATTATGATAAGGCGATGGTGAAAAAGGAAATAGATAAGGCAAAGGTATATAACAAAAGCATTTTAGGTACTGAGGTACATGATCCTTTTGTACCTGGAAGTGGTGTGGTTATTCCCGATAATTATAACGATATCATGAATGTAGAATTTGGTATTATGGGCACATTAGAGATTCCTTGTATTGATTTAAACTTGCCTATTTATCATGGTGTGGCAGAAAAAGTTATCCGCAAAGGTGTTGGTCATTTACGTGAGACGCCATTTCCTATTGGAGGAAAAGGAAATCACACGGTTTTAAGTACCCACCGCGGCTTGCCTGAGGCAAAATTATTTACAGATTTGGATAAAATGGAAATTGGTGATGAATTTTACATTCATATTTATAATCAAGTTCTTGCTTATAAAGTAGATAAGATCATCGTAGTGAAACCTAATAAAACAGAATATTTAAAACCAATTGCCGATGAAGATCATGTGACTTTATTGACCTGTACACCATATGGAATCAATTCACATCGCTTATTGGTAAGAGGAATACGAACAAAGTACATACCAAAGCATAAAGCAATGATAACAAAGAAAACGTGGCCAAAGGAAATAATTATACTGTTAGTGCTAACTGGAGCTTTAGTATTGATGATAGGTTATAAAATAGTTAAAAAAGTAAGGAGTCGAAAAAATGAAACAAAAATCAGCTAGAATAAAAAAGATAATGGCAGTATTCTGCTGTATGGTGATGGCAATGGCAATTGCCGGATGCCAGCGTACGGATAAGTCTTCACCAAAAGGGTTAACAGAAATTTATTTGGAGAAGATGAAAGAAGGAAAGTATAAAGAAGCATGTGATACCGTCGGTGCTGAATTTGATCAAAAAAGCTATGATAAGAGTGCTAGTTTGCAAAAAGAACTTATGAAGTTAACTTATGCAAATATGACCTATGAGGTTAATGAAGAAAAAATCAAAGATGATAAAGCAACAGTCAGTGTTAAAGTAAAAAACTTTAATTATATAGATACAATGAACGATGCCATCTATGAAACCATGAAACAAAAAAAAGATGATGAATTCACGAAAAGTGAGTTTACAAAGAAAATGAAAAAAGCAAAACAAAAAGAAGAAACTGTTTTAGTTAACTATCGCAAAGAGAATAAAAAATGGATTTTTGATGGTAGCAATTCTTTGTTGAATGCGGCTATGTTAGGATATTTGAATTCTTAATTGTTAAAATTATTTAGAAATGATATAAATTTTTGTAAATTTATATTGTTTCTTTATATGTTTCATTCATAAGAAAGGAACAGTAAATTATGCAGACGATACACGTTCTTGAAATACAGAAATTAGATGTGATATGTGAAGATAACAGAGGCTTTGATGAGAAAAATTTATGTTTACAATTATTCTCTGATGCCAGTTATTCCATACCTGTACGCAGTTGTGATTTTTTCTATATTTGGAATATGATCACAAACTATCATCCTCGAAGTTATTGTCACAGACGGATTCATGATATACAAGAAAACTACTTTCTGATGTGTATTGATGATAATGCAAAAATACAAAAATTAATTACAAATTTAAAAGAATTGTCTATGTCACAGGTGTATCAAGCATTACTTAGTGAAACACACCAGCAATATCGTGGTAATTATTTAAAATGTCTGGAAAATCTAAAGAAAGTGCTCTTAGTATCTTTCCAAAAGGCTTATGATGAACATAAAGGTATCGTATATTACAATGACGATTATTAAGATAAATGAATAGGTAAGGGAAGTCATCTTGTGAGATGATTTCCTTTTTCATCTGCGTATGGTAAAATAAGCAGGTAACGAAAGAGGATGATATACATGTTACTGTCAGTGGAACATTTAACAAAGCATCAGAATATAAAACCAATTGTAAAAGATGTCAGTTTTGCGATTGAAGATCATGATAAAATTGCCTTGATTGGTGTCAATGGTACTGGTAAAACGACCTTGTTACGTATCATAGCAGGTCTTGAAACGTATGAAGAGGGTAATATGATACGTAAAAATAATTTACGAATCTCTTATCTTCCCCAAGACCCTGTGTTTGATGAAGAGGATACGATATTGCATCAAATCTTATGTATGGATAAAGATATTAAGGAATTTGAGGCAAAGGCAATATTAGGGAAACTTGGTATTTATGATACTGCGCGCATTGTGAAGCATCTTAGTGGTGGACAGCGCAAACGTGTTGCTTTAGCAAGAGCCTTGTTACAGCCGTGTGATCTTTTACTATTGGATGAGCCGACTAACCATTTGGATAATGATATGATCGAATGGCTAGAGAAGTATTTATTGCGTTATTCTCATGCGATCTTTATGGTAACACATGATCGTTATTTTTTAGAACGTATCTGTGATAAGATGATGGAAATCAATCAGGCAAACATATATACCTATGAGGCTAATTATTCACAATATTTGGAATTAAAAGCACAACGCGAAGAAATAGCGCAGGCGAATGAGCGCAAACGGCAAAATATTTTGCGTACGGAACTTGCCTGGATGCGTGCCGGTGTGCAAGCCAGAGGAACAAAAAGCAAGGAACGAATCGAGCGGTTTCATAAACTTAATGCAATAGAGAAACCGAATGAACAAGAGAATATAAAATTGGATGCTATAAGTTCTCGCTTAGGTAAGAAAATTATCGAATGTGAAAATTTATCTAAGGCGTATGGGGAACACCTCTTGTTTCATGATTTTTCTTATCATCTTCAAAGAAATGACCGCATTGGTATTTTGGGTGCGAATGGGTGTGGAAAGACAACCTTATTGAAAATATTGGCAAAAGAATTGGCTCCAGATAGCGGCGAGGTGGTACATGGAGATACGGTTAGAATAGGCTTTTTTAAGCAAGGACATGAAGAAATGGACATGTCTATGCGCGTATTGGATTATATTCAGGAAAGCTCGAATGCCATTACGACCATGGAGGGAACATATACAGCTTCGCAAATGCTGGAACGATTCTTGTTTGATGCCAAAGCGCAATATATGCCAATTGGGCGTTTATCCGGTGGTGAACGCAGACGGTTATATTTATTAAAGGTATTGATGCAGGCACCAAATATCTTGTTTTTGGATGAACCAACCAATGATTTAGATATTCAGACCTTACAGATTCTGGAAGATTATCTGGATACATTTAATGGGGCGCTTATTACGGTGTCACATGACCGTTATTTCCTTGATCGGATTTGTGATAAGCTGTTTGTATTTAATTCGGATAAAACGATACAGCAGTTTTTGGGAGGCTATAGTGCCTTGATGGAACTAGGGGAAAAGAACACAGCAGTAGATAAGAATGAAAAAGCAGTGAAACCAAAGGTAAGTCCGCGTTTATCCAGTAAAGAGAAACAGGAACTGGAAATGATGGATGAACATATGGAAAAGCTGCAAAAACAAATTGAAGCGATTGATGAGCAAATGGAGATGGATACACAAGATTTTGTGAAATTGCAATCTTTAAGTGAACAGCGGGAAGCCTTGGAAACCAAGATGGAAGAATTAATGGAACGCTGGGAGTATCTTAGTGAAAAACAGCAGGCCATCGAAGATTTAAAAAAAGGAAAAAGTAGATGAAGCGTGATCGTTTATACGGAATCACGATATATTTGTTGAATCATGGGCGTACCAGCGCCAAAACATTAGCAGAATATTTTGAGGTTTCAGTGCGCACGATTCAGCGGGATATGGATGCCTTAAGCATGGCGAAAATTCCTATTATTGCTTATCCCGGTAGTGATGGCGGTTATGAAATACAAGAAGGTTATCGCTTGGATGAACAATGGGTGAATGAGGAAGAGTTTTCTATGATGGCTACTGCATTGCAAGGTTATTCCAGCGCAATGGGAGAAAATCAGGTAGTTGATTTATGTGAAAAGATAGAACAGCTCTCTAAAGATGATTCCCATATCCTGTTAGATTTTAGTGTTTTACAGGAACATCCGCTCATCTATCAGCATTTGCAAATCATTAAAACAGCCATGCAGAAACATTGTTGCTTACGCTTTATGTATACAAATGCGCGTAATGAACGAAAGAAGATAGTGGCAGATGCCGCCGGATGTATGTATAAATGGTATGCTTGGTATATGATTGCCATAATGGAAAAAGGCTATCGTATGTATAAGTTAGTACGTATGGAAGATATTGAACTCGTTAAGGATATGCAAGCGCAACCGCATCCTGCATTACGTGAAATTATCGCATCTATGCATGATGAGAAACATCAACAGCCGATGATAGAAATTCGTTTGCGTTGTGATAAAGCAAAGAAACTATCAATTTTGGAATATCTGCCGGGTGAGATTTTGCAGGAAGATAAAAAAACTTTCTTATATCGTTTGTATGTGCCTAAAGATGAGCATTTCTGGTATGCGAATCTGTTAGCCTTTGGCGATAGGATTGAAGTGTTACAGCCAATAACGTTAAGAAAACGTATCTATGAAGACAGTAAACGATGGATACAACTTTATCAAGAACTATGACATACTGTTGTCGTAGTTTTTTTGTTATGATATAGCTGTACATAGGAGGATGCAAGATGAAAAGAGAATATGGTATTGCGCGCTGTGGACTTGCCTGTTGTTTATGTAGTGAAAATACGACTTGTCAGGGGTGTTTAGGTGACAATTGTGCTTTTATGGATGCTTGTGAAAATCGCAATTGCTCAAAAGAAAAACAATACGGACATTGTTATGAATGTGACAAGGAATGTCGCAAGGGTATGTTGGATAAGAGCAAACCTTATGGCTTTACTCTATTTGCAAAGCGATATGGCGAGGAAAAACTTTTAGATTGTCTGGCAGCGAATGAAAAGAATGGGATTGTTTATCATAGAGAAGGTATTTTTGGTGATTATGATGTGTTTGATGATGTTGAAGAATTGATACAATTTATTTTAACGGGGAAACATGGATAAAATAGAATAGAAAAAGCTGCTCATGACAAGAGTGAAGATTGCTCTTGTCATAGGGCAGCTTTATGTTATTGCTCTACAGTGTTGTGTTCTGCATCCCATTCCATGATAACATGTTCTAATACTTCAGCAGCAGTAGCAACTGTATTCTCACATTTTATTTCTTTATTATGAAATACCGGTTTGATTTGCGCACATAGGCGAGAACCCATGCGTTTCTGAAAAGCGATGACCAACTTTTGCGTCAATGGGCGCATATCTGCATAATCATGTGCTTTGGTTTCTACATAGCGAGAGCTGATGACACAAGCTGCACCGCTGAGGGCACCGCAGACATCCCCAATTTGAAAACCTCCCCCAAAAGCGGCGGTCATATTCATGTCCTTGTCATGTAGCCCCAGATCATAGACCTCATTTCCCGCGCGAATGATACTTTCTGCACAGTTATATCCCATGCGATAATACTTTATAGCAACTTCTTTTAACATAAACCAATTTCCTTTCTCTTCATACGAATTAATTTTAGCATGCTTGTTTTTCGTGTCAAGAAAGGGATGTGAAATTCATGCATTACCATTTGTTTTTATTTGTTTTATAAGCGAATTGATACAAAAAGCGCAAGATATTTCTTATTCAATCTGCCAATCAATAGGTGTTTGCCCATGCTGTTTTAAAAAGTCATTGGTTTTGGAGAAATGTCGGCAGCCAAAGAAACCATAATCCGCACTAAATGGGCTAGGATGTGCACATGACAGAATAAGATGTGCCGGATTGGTGATAAGTGCCATTTTATTTTTGGCATTGCGCCCCCATAAAAGGAAGACGATAGGTTCTTCGCGTTCATTTAACTTTTGAATAATCGCGTCGGTTAATTGTTCCCAACCATGATTGGCATGAGAATTCGCCTGACCACCGCGAACGGTTAATACGGTATTTAACAATAATACGCCCTGTTTTGCCCATTTCGTTAATTCTCCATGAGTGGGGATGTTACAGCCAACATCGTTTTTTAATTCTTGAAAGATATTTTGTAAAGATGGAGGAGGGGTAACTCCTTTTTTAACGGAGAAGCATAAGCCATGCGCCTGTCCTTTGCCATGATATGGATCTTGTCCTAAAATAACAACCTTAACACAGTGATACGGTGTATATTTTAAAGCGTTAAAGATATCATACATGCTAGGATATACCGGATGATGATTATATTCATATACTAAAAATTTGCGGATGTTCTGGTAATATTCTTTCGCAAATTCATCTTTTAATATTTCGTCCCAATCATTGCCAATCTGTACCATAAAAACACCTCTTTCCTCTTTATTTTACTCTATGTGTATCATGAAGTAAACGTTATCGAGAAGAAAATAAGGGAAAGCAACATTCTACTATAATTTCTACTCATTTTATTATGAATTGTTATATAATGAACTAGAACTTACGAAAGGCTTAGGGGGTTATGATGGAAACTTTATTATTGCAAAAGCTGGCAGAACAGCTGCCACTTGAGACGATGGTTGAACATGATCATGAAGTACGTAGTGCGTATTTACAAAAAACATTACGTTTCTTACATCTTATAAAAAAGGCCGATATTTTAACTGTGGAAGAATATACATATTTATATAAGTTACGTAATAAAATTAATGATATTTGGCGTAATTATTTAAAGGGAAGGATGAATACAGCTTCTTCTCAGATGCAAAATATGTTGCAGTGTTCCTTTCATCATCAAACATATGACATGATGTTTGATCGTATACAGCAGCTTCCAAATGTATTATATCGAGGAAGAGTATCTTTAATGCCACTGCTTGATCGTCAAGAATTTTATCATATCCCTTTTACAAAACGCTATTTGATTCAGAATCAGCGCTATTCAATCACAGGGATACCTTGTTTATATCTGGCTGGCAGTCTTCCTTGTATGTATAAGGAATTGGGAAAAACCAATATATCCTATGGTGAATTTCGTCCTTTAAAAGCATTTTCTTTATTGGATGTAAGTGTATCCTATCCACAGATGGAAAAAAGAAGATATTCGCATGAACAATTGTTTGCCTTTTTATGTACCATGCCATTAAAATACGCCTTATCCATATGGGCAAAGGATAATGAAAAGCATGCCTTTAAGAGCAATTATGTCATATCACAGTTGTTAACAGCTGCCGTTTATAATAGAAAGACCGATATCAAAGGTATCTGTTATGCATCTGGTAAAGCCAAAGAATTGCCTTATGAACAACGCTTGAATTATGTTTTTTTGCCAACGTTTCAAAATTTGGGACAAGCATATGATGAGGAGCTCATGCATAGTTTTCAGATTACAGTTGTAAAGAAGGAAAAACAAAAAGTATAACAGTATGTATTTCTACACAAAAAGAAGTCACCACCTGTGATTTGATTTGGTTTTGACTTCTTTTTCATTTTATAAATGCATATTCTTATAAAATACAATGTTTTTTATCGAGTTTCATATGCATATGCCTGTTGTTTGGCAGCTGCACTTTTTTCTTCTTCGGCCTGGGCAAAGCGAGCCGTTAAACGCGCATTGCTCAACATTAGCTTTAAACGATTTTCCTGATTTACCCGTGTCGCGCTTGGGTCGTAATCAACGGCGACGATATTGGCGTTTGGATAGATATTTTTGATTTTACGTGTCATGCCTTTGGCAACGATATGATTTGGCAGACAGCCAAATGGCTGACAACAAACGATATTAGAAACATTACTTTTGATTAAGGCAACCATCTCACTTGTTAACAGCCAGCCTTCTCCCATCTTAGTGCCACGGTTAATGATGCCTTCGCTGCTTTCCATAACTTCTTGAAAGGTATCGGGTTCACGGAAGACACCTTGTTGACGAATGGCTTTGATGGCTTTCATCTGTAAATGCTGAATATAACGACTGGCCATGGCAACAAAGCGATAGCTTTTGCGGCTGCGATTATAATATTCATGGTCAATGACCGTATTTTCCAGGCAATATAAACCAAAATCAAGAACACCGGATACGACTGGTTCACAGCCTTCCTTGATCAAGAAATCTTCTAATTCATTATTACCTAGAGGGGCATATTTCATATAGATTTCTCCGACAATACCCACCTGAATTTTCGGTGTATTCTCACGTTCAATAGCCGCAAATTCCTCTAACATCATTTTATAATTGTGATGAAGCTTTAAAAAGGAAAGGGAATTAAATTGTTCACTGATATTGTTGATCCATTTTTGGACAAGTGCATCACTTGCTCCGGCATGCCGTTCATATGGTTTACATTGATTTTTTATCCACATAAGCATATCTCCATATAGAAAACCATATAATAGTCTTAGTAACATACTGCCTGTCAATTTGAATCCACTATTTTTTTCTAACTTGGAAAAATTAACGGAAATGACAGGGACATGGCCAAAGCCAGCTTGTTTTAGTGCCTTTCGCAGCAAATGGATATAGTTAGAGGCACGGCAGCCACCGCCGGTTTGGGTAATGGCCAAAGCAATGTGATCGGTATCGTAGTTTCCTGATTTTAAGGCATCGATCATTTGACCGATGACCAACAATGCCGGATAGCAAGTATCGTTATGCACATTTTTCAATCCTTCATCAATGATTTGTTGTCCTTTGGTCTGTAACAACTCAATCTGATAGCCATTTTGGCGAAAGATGTTTTGTAAAAATTGAAAATGTATCGGCAGCATCATGGGCACAAGGATTTTATGTGTCTTCTTCATTTCTTTGGTAAATTCTACACGGTTCATGAATTTATCCCTCCCTTTCTTCCATTGCCGCCAATAAGGAACGGCAGCGAATCTTCACGGCGCCAAGATTATCAACTTCATCAATCTTGATCTGTGTATATAATTTATTGTGACGACGTAAGATATCTTTTACTTCATCTGCGGTAATCGCATCGATGCCACAGCCAAAGCTGACGAGTTGAATGAGTTCCATATCGTTTTGGGTCGTCACAAACTGTGCCGCATTATACATGCGGGCATGGAAGGTCCATTGGTTTAAGACATGGATACTTGGGCGTTGTGATTGTTTTGGAATACTGTCTTCGCTAATGACGACAAATCCCAAATTGCTTAATAAACGATGAATGCCATGATTGATCTGCGGATCGACATGATAAGGACGTCCCGCTAATACGATCGTCTTACGATGATGCGTTTTCGCAAAAGCTAAAGCTCTGGCACCTTCCTGTTGGATCTTTTGTTTAAATTCTTCATAGGCAACATACGCATGAGAAGCAGCTGCCGTGATTTCTTTATAAGTGATATCCATATCCTGTGAGCGGAAGTATTCAAAGATTTTTGTTTCAAAAGTATGACGATCTTCCAAGTAAACATAAGGGTAAAGGAAGGTGATGCCTTCTAAATCCATATTGCCTTCAATGACTTCAGGGTAATAGGCAACTACTGGACAGTTGAAATGGTTATCGCTCATCTGCTCATCTACATTGTAACTCATGCAGGGATAGAAAATCGTATCAATACCTTTATCAATCAAGGATTGAATGTGTCCATGCACCAGCTTTGCTGGATAGCAGATGGTATCGGAGGATATCGTATGCTGTCCTTTCGCATATAAGGCTTTGCTGGAACGATCACTTAAGACCACCTCAAATCCTAAATTGGTGAAGAAGGAATGCCAGAAGGGAAGGTTGTCATACATGTTTAACACAAGCGGAATCCCGATTTTTCCACGAACACCGCTGATTCCTTTGCATTTTAATAGTTCTTCATATTTGAAATCATAAAGATTAGGAAGTTTTTCTTTATTGGCACGACCAATGATCGGACGTTCACACTTATTACCGGCAATATGACGAGTGCCATCCGCAAATGTATTTATGGTCAGATTGCAGTGGTTGGTACATAAACCGCAGTTGCTGGCTTGTGAGGTATGTGTAAAGTTTTCTAGTGCGGTTTTATCGAGTATGGAGGAGGTATTCGCATGTTTTTGTTTCGCGAGTAAGGCAGCTCCATAAGCCCCCATCAGATGGGCAATGCCTGGACGAATGACATGACGGCCTAGTTCTAATTCAAAGCTGCGCAATACGGTATCGTTTAAGAAGGTGCCACCTTGTACAACGATTTCTTTTCCGATCTCTTCGGCACTTTTTGCACGAATAACTTTATACAATGCATTTTTTACGACGCTGATACATAAGCCGGCGGAAATATCTTCCATGCTGGCACCATTTTTCTGTGCTTGTTTAACACTGGAATTCATGAAAACGGTGCAGCGTGTACCTAAGTCAACCGGATGTTTTCCATGCAATCCCATCCGAGCAAATTCTTTGATTTCATACCCCATACTCTTCGCAAAGGTTTCAATGAAACTGCCACAGCCACTGCTGCAAGCTTCGTTTAATAAGATATCGTCAATGGAATCGTCTTTAATACGGAAACATTTCATATCCTGACCACCGATGTCGATGATAAAATCAACGTTGGGATTAAAATGCTTCGCTGCCTGATAATGGGCCATGGTTTCCACAACACCGATATCCAAATGGAAGGCATGTTTCATCAATTCTTCACCATAGCCGGTAACGGCAGCATGACTTATGGTAATGCGATCTTCCATCAAGTCATAAATCTGCAATAGTTCTTTTTGAATAACATCGACCGGGTTGCCTTGGTTATTGGCATAGCTTTCGTACAGAATGTTATCTTCTTCATCGATGAGGACAAGTTTGGTCGTCGTACTTCCAGAATCGATTCCCAACCATGCCTTTCCTTGATACTTATGAATATCTTTTCGATCCACATGGGCATTGGCATGGCGTTGGACAAATTCTTGATAGTCTTGTTCACTGGCAAATAAAGGAGGCAGACCGTCATTTTTGACTTTTTGTTGTGCCATCGTTTTCATTTTATGCAATAGCTCTTCATACGTATAGAGCACTGTCTCATTATCCGCATATACTGCACTTCCTAATGCTACAAAATAAGGTGCTAAAGCGGGGAAGTTTGCCTCATCTTCATTAAGGTGCAAGGTTTCTTTAAAACGCTTTTGTAATCCTTTTAGAAAATGCAGAGGTCCTCCCAGAAATAAAACATTGCCTTCAATGTTTCTGCCTTGTGCTAATCCGGCAATACTTTGATCGACGACTGCTTGAAAGATACTGGCAGCTAAATTGCTTTTTTCAACACCTTGATTGATTAAAGGCTGAACATCACTTTTCGCAAAGACACCACAACGTGAGGCAATTGGGTATAGGGTCGTATATTGTAACGATAGTTGATCCATCGTTTCCAAATCAACATCTAACAAGGAAGCCATTTGATCGATAAATGCTCCGGTACCACCCGCACATGTCGAGTTCATTCGTTCTTCTAAAGCGCCTTTTAGAAAGATGATCTTGGCATCCTCACCACCTAATTCAACGACTACATCCGTAGTTGGATAATATTTCTTGACCGCCTGTGCTGTCGCAAATACCTCTTGTACAAAGGGAAGCTGAGCTCCACTTGCCACCCCAAGACCGGCGCTTCCGGTAATGGCTATGGCAATTTTATGGCCAAGCAACAACGGTTTTAATTCTTCTATCTTCTCAACGCTCATTTCACGTACCCGTGATTTATGGCGTTCATAGCTTTTATAGATGATTTCATCTTGTTCATTTAATAGAACGGCTTTTAATGTAGTAGATCCTACATCAATTCCTAATTTATATGTCATGGAAATCCTCCTTACAAATACATGCGCTCAATCATTTTCAGCAGTACCGGTTCTACGCTGTCCATCGTATCAGGCTGCTCATAAAAGATGGCATGAAAACTAATGACGCCAATCATCTCCATCATCAGCATAAAGCGATTCATGGCATCTTTTCGACTCTCTTTTTCCTGATGAAAGCATTGTAAGAAAGCATCCAACTTTTCGATATGGGCTAAGACTTGTTCTCGATGCTTATCACAGTCAAAGATGGAGGTGATGTTTTTTTGGATCATCTTTAAGATCTTTGGATTATGGCGATAAAAGGAAATTAGCTCATTGGCAAATGCATGGCGCCAATCCATCATACCCTGACGGCTTTTCTCATATGATGCATTCATCAAATCATTCAAAGCTTTGCCATGTTTTTCAGTCAGGATCTGGGAGATCAGTTCTTTTTTATCTTTATAATATATGTAAAAGGTGCCTTTTGCGACATTCGCACGCCGCACGATATCATTGACACTGGTTGCCTCTACGCCTTGTTCGCTGAATAAAGCAACTGCAGCATTTTGAATACGGCTGCGTTTGTTTAACTCTTCCCTATATTCACTTCCTTTTTT
>ENA-ORTD01000381-ORTD01000381.1-human-gut-metagenome-genome-assembly--contig:-NODE-381-length-43864-cov-13.197722_pt1 | contig 43864 bp, 48 predicted proteins | sample MGYA00241907_ERZ509178 | MGnify/ENA primary metagenome ERZ509178 (study PRJEB26280, sample SAMEA2338793) | human gut metagenome | biome: human gut; feature: human-associated habitat; material: faeces...
AGGAGCCTTCGCCTGTTTTCAGTCAGGATTGCGGACTTGTTTCGCAATTACCTATTAAAAAATTTAATTTTTGCTGTAATATAAAAACGGATTCATCTTTCGACGTCTCCGTTTCTTTCATTGCTTTTCTTGCTTTTTCCATCGCTTCTTGTGACGGTAATTGAAAACCGTATCCTGCTGCCAATATTTTTCTCTCCAGCTCCTCAAACATAATTGCATCAATCAAGCCTTTTTCTTTTGCTTGTTGCGCTGTAAGCCATGTTTCTGCCTCCATCATTTCAAGGGCGTCTTCTTCGCTCATCCCTGTTTTTGCAATATACGCCGTGCTTAAAGCTTTATCCGCTGTTCTTAACACTTCCGCAGCATGTTCCATGTCGCTGTGATTTCCTCTCGCCCCTGTGCTCACGCAGTGCACCATCATAAGGGATGTTGGTGTCATAGAGCAATGTCCGGCCATAGCGATAATCGACGCCGCACTGCAAGCTTGTCCGGTAATAAAGATTTTTACGTTATCCTGCTGCCGCAAAAGTGTGTAAATCTCTGATCCGACATCAATTACGCCGCCCGGAGAATTAATGTAAACCTCAATTTCATCCCCCGGCTGTACTGCGTCAATTACTTTTTGTACATCTCGTGGGCAAGTGCTGTCCTCTTCCCACCAGTCATAAATCCATTTGTAATCATTCGGGATGATTGCGCCTCTTATATCGATCTTATGTTTCATCTTCTTTCACCTCTTTCCCTTTTAACAACATGACCATAACTTGTGTCATAGCTGCGTAGTTTTCTGCGTTTATTTTGTTTAAGCAGTCTTTTAAAAGATTTACAACTTGCGTGTCAAGTCTCCTGATCGGCTGATCCCCTCCCGGTATCGGTGTCATGTTCATTGTTTCGCGCCATTCGTTCGGCGTCATTGCTCCGCGGTCTACCATCGCCTGAAACGCAAGTTTTGTCGTTAGGCTGGCGCACTGTAGATTATTTGCTTCAAAAACAATTCGATTCCCAAACCCTCGTTCTTTCCTCGAGAAGATCCCAACTGTATATGTTTGATGCATCTGTACAACAATCGGCTCTATTTCTGCCTCGTAGTATGCCGTCCACTCGTTTTCTGTGTAGTCACTTTGCACGATTTTTTTATTTGTGTTAAAAAACGAATAGATTCGTTCTATTGTCCGGTCCGTTTGCGCTGCGTTTGGTACATAGTCTTTCGGTTCAATTCTTTGTACGTCTGCTTTTGCATCTACTCCCGCCGCTCCGAAAGTATCCGTCTCGACCGCTAAATAATTCCTAACAAATTTTTCTACATTGCTTTTAATATCTTCGTCTCGCATGGAGGTTTTAAAATTTAATAGCCACCTTACAACGCCACTATTTTTAATCGCCCTTATAATCCCCTTGTCAATCGTCCCTATCACATCCATCATAGGCGCGATCGCTTCCACCGGACTTTCTCCAAAAATGTCATTTTCGTTATAGTCTTGTTTTAAGTGGATAATGTCTCTATACGGAAACGTTCCGCTTTTTCCGTTTCTATACTGGAATTTTAAAAACAATTCCCCTGTATCGTTATACTTTGTTTCTACCATTGTGCATGGTATCGGGTACATCTGCATCGCTTTCCCATTTTCGTCTCGTACGATTAATATAAATGCATTATTGTTTAGACAAAGCTGCGTCGCTACCTTCTCCTGCATCTGCTGTGCCGTCATATACGGGTTTGGTTCTGACAATAAAAAGCGGATGTTTGCATCTGGGTTGACTTTCAGCCCTCCCGCCGGATCATCTCGGATGTGTTTCCCTGTAAGTTTCCCGATCGCCTTCACTTTTGGGCGTATGCACGCCCTCACAATGTCGCTCTCGTATAGCTTCCCGTTCCATGCATAGTGTAGTTCGCCTGTAGTTGTTACCATCTGCAGCACATTCTTTTCTTTTTTTGCGGTTTTTTCTGTTGGTTCTCTCTTCCAAAATGGTTTCATATTCCCTCCATTTGCATAAAAATAACGCCTGCTATGGCGTTAAATTAATGACGTATATTCGTTATAATTATTTTGTAGCACTACATACGCGTCGAGCAGCGCCGCCGTTCCGTCAATCCTTCGTCTCGGCTTACTCGTTTTAATCGGCTGAATATTGTCGTTTCGATCGATATCTACAGCCGTGTTGCAGAGACACCACTTGTCTACCGGATTGTTATTGTATACGATCAAATTGTTTTCCAAATCTGCTCCCAAGTTCTTCATCGGCTGTGATAGTGTCTTTTTCCCTTGTATTATCGGGATCATTGCCGTTTTTCCAAAATATTCCTGCATATCTTCTACGAAGTAGGTCGCGCTCCATGAATCGTAACCGATCATGTTTATGTAGATATCGTGTTTTTCTTGAATCTCTACAAACCAAGCTTTGACATCTTTGTACGATATCTTGTTCCCTTTGCACGTTCTTACATATCCTTTTTCAATCCATATGTCGTAGGGGATCTTGTCCTCTGTGATCCTTTTTTCCACAAGGTCTTCCGGCATCCAATACATAGACAGCACGTATATTTTCTCGTTCTCAGGAATCTTGAACAGTACTTTTGCCGCTGTTAAGTCTGTTGTTGACGACAGGTCTACCCCGCCGACTCCATATCTTGGTTTTAAGTCTTCTATGTCGAATGTTTCCGTATTGTTTGCCTGCTCAAATGTCAGCCATGCTTCTGACGATGTTTCGCGGATATTGAACTCTTTGCATAGCAAGTTTTTTACAAGTAGCGGATTCTTCTTTGCTTTCTCCACTTTATCCTTAAGGGTCTGTTTATTTTTGATCGTCCCAAGTCCCGGATTCGCTTTTTCCCAGCAGCTCTCATCCGTCCACTCTTTTCTGTTGTCAATCTCGTAAATAAATGCAATGAGATGTTCGTCTTTGTATCCTTCCGGGTCGTCGTATCCGTTGATGACCATTTCCGCTTCATCGTACTTTTGGTCGTAGATATCTTCTCTGATCGTTCCTGCTGTCGATGTAATATACACAAGTGGCTGTTCCCTCGCAGACACTCCATCCGCCATAATGTCATATAGTGCTTTTCCTTGCTTCCATTGATGGATCTCATCCATTAGCACACAATGTATATTTAATCCGTCCAGTGTGTCACTGTCGGACGCTAGCGGTTTAAAAACTCCATCGTTAAAATCTGTATCCAGTTCCGCCACGAGCGATCTAACTCTTTTACTTAAAGCCGGCGATTTTCTAACCATTCTTTTTGATTCGAGCCATATAATTTTACTTTGATCTTTTTTTGTCGCCACTGCATACACTTCCGGTCCCATCTCTCCGTCCGCGGTCAGCATGTACAGACCTACGATTGACGCTAACAACGACTTTCCGTTCTTTTTTCCTACAATGAGGATCGATTCTCTGTATTTGCGATTTCCCTCGATATCGATAAAGCCAAATACTGTTGCCAAATGTGCTTTTTCCCATAACTCCAGCTTTACGCGTTTTCCGCCGCATTTTCCTTTTGAGTGCCTGCAAAAATTTTCTGCAAACTCTAATATGTGATTTCCTCTCTTGGGGGAATAAAAATATTCTCCGGGGTATTTTATATCTTTTACGACTTTTTTGTATGTCCTGCGTATCTTGTCGCCTACATTGATATTACCTTTTTCTATTTCCTCCCAGTATTCCAGGATCGGATTATATGCGAGCGGATATTTAATCATCTCTGCCATTTACAAAACCTTCAAAACCATCATCTTGCGGCGGTGCGTTTTTTTCTTGTTCTTTTGGTAATAAATCTGTAAGTTGTTTTATGATCGCGGAATAGTTTTTTATCATCGTGTTATAGATTTCGACCTCCGAGCATTTCTTTATCCCTTTTTGATTCGCTCCGTTCTGGTATTCTTCTGTGTATCCTTTTTCGTTTATGATTTTTCTTAGTTCGTATAAAGACGCTGCCATAAACGCCGCTTCATCCACAAGCGATTCCACCGACTTTTTTGTTTTTTTATCAAGTCTCGTGTAGATCCCCGCAAGTTTTCTTTTTTCTGCCTTTATGATATCGTCTTTGCTTTTTTCGTTATAATTTACCCCATCTTTTACCTTTTCCTTTCTTTTCTTTGTTGTCTTTTAACGCGTTTACCTACACCCCTTCGCGCGAAATTTCCTGTGTGTTAGATGTGTCTCCGACTGTGGTCGGCCGGTTTTAAAAAAATTATGAATTTATGGGGGGAGTTCGCGCAAATCTCCATCTTTGTCAAATTCATAGCGTATAAGTCTCTCCGCTTCTCCATCTTTCGCCCCCTCTTTTTGATGGCAAATATGGCAATCGTACTTTAAATTATTAATTCCTAGTGTTATGTTTGCGTCATTGATATTCTCCGGCGTCAGCTCGATTTTGTGATGTACAATATACCCTGGCCGTTCTCTGCATGTTTCACATAGCCCGCCGTCGATCGCTCTTCTCTTTGCTATATATGCTTCTCTGCATTTCTTCCATTTTTTTGAATTGTAGAAGCTTCTTGCAAATTCTTTCGCCATTCTTGTTTTCCCTCTTTCTTTACGCAAAATGGCAGCCGACTTTCGCCTGCTGCCCCTTGTTGTGTTTCTCTGTTTGCTTTTCTTTGATTCTTTTATCTATTTCCGCTGTTCTTTATTTCCCCAGTTCTTCCGCTAAGTCTTCAAATAGTGCGGCAAGTTCTAAACAATCTTGTTTTTCTAGTTTCATAACAAAGCATTCATCACAACATTCCATTATTGATAATTCGTCTCCATTTAGCATGACTGTGAATACTCTTTCTTTTGATCCTGTTTTCTCCAATATTTTCTTGTGCTTTTTTATAATCGGATGTTGTAGTTGCTTGTCCTTATCAAAGTTTAACCACCCCATTCAATCACACCTTTCGTAATATCTGTGTATCGTTTCCTTTGCTTCTAATAATCCGATTAAAATACTGTTTCCACAGAATAGCTTTTGATATGCTATTTTTTCTTTTTCGTTTCGTAGCGGTATCTTTTCTATGTCTCTCCATAAATATTTCACCCCGTAATGTTTTGGATATTTTTTCGGGTAGTTACTTGTTTTTTCTTCGTGTAATTTATACAACTGCCTTATATGTTTTTGTGCGTTGTTTGCTCCTTTTACAGCTCTAAACATTTCCTCGTTTTGCTTTTCTATTTCCGTTCCTTTTACCCTGTCGTAGCAATCTATTATCCAATGCAAGCAGCTTCCCAACCGGAAGTAGACTTCTTTCTCATCTGCTCTTTTTAAAGCTTCCACGAGTTCATCGTAAGCCTTATCTATACTATACAGTAGCATCTCTTTGTTTTCGATTTTCATGAAATCCCTCCACGCGCTTTTCTTTTATTATATCTCACCCGAATCCGCGATACAAGAAAGGACACCCTTTCGGATGTCCTTGCGCGTGGTTTTGAGGGGGTTGTTTCCCTCTTTGTCTTTTAATTCATTTTATACTATATCACATTTTGAACTCTCATTCACTCTCACTTTCTAAAATTTTTATAAAATTTCAAAGTTTTCTAAGGCTCTATCATATATCCTGTATAATTTTGCCTCGCTTACCCCCATCTTATTTTTTATTTCTTTCCACTTTTCTCCGAGTATGTAATATCTTGTAAGCGCTTCTTTTTCTTGTTCATCTATCATTTTGTTTATTGCTTTCCTGATGCGTTCGTACTGGATTACGCTTTCAACCCATTCTTTTTTTAACTCCTTCATGAGACTTTCGATTTTTGCGTAGTAATCTGACAGATCCTTTTGACTGCTGCCCCGTGGCATCCCATCACCTTGCAGCGCCGGAAACATCGTGTCGAGTCTTAGTTGCTGTATTTGATCTTTTATTAGCGCTTCCCTATTCTTTGACTTTATGTATCCCTTGAGGTATTCTTTTTTCTGTTCGATTTCTTCCCATTTCTGCATTATTATTACCTCTCGTTCTTCTCCAGTATTCCAGTACGGTTTCTTTTCTCAACTGCTGCCCCTGCGCTCGGATCAGCGCGGCCGCGCTTGGTTCGCTTTTCAATATTCATTCCCCCTGCTTGTTCTCTCTGATCCCTAGCTCAATCCCTAGTTCCTCTTTGATTGTTTTTATATAATCATTCCAGCTTGCCATGTCATCCATGATGCATTCCGCCTTTTTGTTAAACCTCTTAATAAATCGGTCGCATCTTTGTGTTCCGAAGCCGAACTCGTCATGTAAGGTTGCCACGGAAAGGATTGTTACTGTGTCTACTGTCTGTTCTTTGATCTTGATTGTCGCCCTGTTAATGTCTTTTTTTGCTAAGGCGGTACGGATTCCGGTGACATTCCTGAATTCGATTTCTTTTTCCAGCGCTTCGACACCCTCATTTTTGACGATTTCGAGTGCCATTAATAACCCATCTTCCCGTCCTGTTATGTAATCGTTTCTTTTTGCCATTGTTTTTTCTCTTTTTCATCCTTTTTTTCGAGATGTCAAAATCCCACTTTAAAACAGTAATTACTGTTTATAGCGGGTTTTTGATTGATCCTTTTTTCTATCCTTTTATACTATAATTTCTTCGGCGCTTATGCAGTATTCGTGATGCAGCTCTTTTCCGGATCTGTAATAAAGGTCGCCTGTTTCGGCGCTCCATCCCCAATCAGTCACGTTATAAACGGTCTTGATGCCTGTTTTTGTTTTAATTTTTAAAATCCTCACGTTTTTCTCCTTTCTCCCGCCGCATAAAACGGCGGGGAAACCTGTATTTACTGGTTGCGCGTGACATTTTATATGTATCATCGCCATACGGCGGAGGTACTAAAGATAGTTCTTCCTTGCGATCTGTTCCCATTCTTTTCGGGTGTGGGTCTTTTCAAACTCTGTTTGTGCGATTTTACAGAGCAGCTCCCTTGTTTTTCGGCTGTTGTGTACTGCCTGCTGCCCCGTTCGATGATGCTCAATGCATAGGTCTACTTTTAACCCGTTTTCTTCAGATATCGCTCTTTGTCCTGCCCCGAACAGGATATGATGCTCTTCCGTCTGCTTTACGGAATAGTCGCCGTTTAACCGGGCGCATAAGTAGCAAATGCCCTTTTGACTGTTTAAAATGCTTTTTTTGTGGATTTTCCGTTTTTTCTTCTTTCTCGGCTTCGGGAAAGCCATGTCCGAATAGTCAATGCTCATCTTCCGTCTCCTGTGTGTATAACTCATGAGTCCCGTTTAGGATCTTTAGTTCTTCCAGTGATCGAAATGAGAACCCCATCTGCTGAAGTAATCTATAGAAGTCTCTTAGGCATTTCATCCCTTTTTCGTAGTGTCCGTAATAGTCAGTTGCTTCGTACGGCTCTGCCGTCCGGGTCAAGAGGATCAGCATTTGCTTTTCTTGGCTTATTTCTGCAAATTCTTTTTCGATCCGTTCTTTTTCCTCTTCTTTCGCTTCGTACGCGTTTTCGATCCCGTAAAATCCATACACCGCGTTCATGTGTGCTACGCTTCCGCCGTCCGTTATCCGGTTTATCATGATCTTCCAGCCTGTTTCTTTTACATCAACTTCTTTCGGTATTGTGATTTTTCCCGACACAAGTTCTTTAATAAAATCGTTCCTTTCCCTTCTCATCCTTTTCAGGATTTCCGTTATTTTTCTTTTGTTTTCCTTGATTTTCTCCGTTTTCTTTTCCTGTTCCGTTTTTTCCCGCTCTTTTTGTATTACTTTTTTTACTACATAGATCCTATCGTAGTATTGATAATAATAGAGCTGATCTTTTGTGTCTTGCAGATCGATTTTTGTTTGATCCTCCCACTGTGATAGATCAATATTTGTTATCTCTTTCCATTTCCCGGTCCATCTTTCTTCCTTCGCTCTTTTGGGTGCGGCTTTTACTCCTTTTTCTTTCAGTATTTCAAACACTATTTGAGCGTTTTTCTTTATTTTTTCTTCTTTCACGGCCTGTTGCGCTTTCCATGCGATTTCGCGCGATGACGCCGCAGTCTTAAGGATTTCATTTCTTTTTTCAATATCTTGTACCTTTTCCAGTTCGTAAAGGTCCGTTAACGTAAGCTGGAAGTCCTTATTCTCTTCGCGGCTCGTAAGCGTTTCCTGATCCAGTTTTGCAAGGTTTAATCTGTGTCGTACTGTGCTCCTGCTAAATCCGGTCTTTTCCGCGATTGTTGTTTCTGTTTCTCCTAAGTCCAACATAAGTTGAAATCCTTGCGCTTGCTCGCTTACTGATAGATCGCTGCGCTGCATGTTTTCCAACAACATCGTTGATATTTGCTCTTTTTCCGTCATTTCCACAACGGAACAGGGCATTGTTTTCAATCCCGCTTTTCTCGCTGCCGTCAGTCTTCGGTTTCCGATCACTACAAGATAGTGGTCTTTTTTGTCCGGGTTTGGTACTACAGTCAAATTTTGCATTACGCCACGAGCTTTTATGCTTTCCGCCAGCTCGTCAATGTCGGTGTATACCTTCCGCACGTTCTGCGGGTGTATGTCTAACTGTTCGATTGCAATATCTTGTATCATATCTGCTCTCCTTTCAGTAATTTTTCCACTTCCCACCAAGTAAACGATCTTTTGATCCCGTAAGGGTTTTCAAAAAGTGCGTGGTGTGGAAACGCTTTTAAAAAGCGCATCCGTTTCTTGATGGCAGTGTGTTTTTCGCTTCTTTCCGGCTGCTGCCGGAAAATCAACGTATATATCTTTCCTTCAACGAGTCTTGGGCGGTTGCCGATGTATTCCCTTGCGTTTTTCGCGCATCTTGCTTCTTTTGTAATTCTCATGGTGTCCTCCTTATGTTAGTTCTTCTCTTAGCAATCCCTGATAATCATTGCTGGCGCAAAAGCGAAATTCCGTTTCGTGTTTCTCCGCTTCCTCAAGGTACATTTTCCATAATTCTTTATTTTGGACTTCCGCGCCTGTGGCTTTTTTCCACTCGGATCGCCGCCACTTCTCCGGCGCTCCTTGTTCTGAAATATTTTTGATATAAGCGTTATCAGTGTGAATTACAACATGACACTGCTCTTTTAATTTTTGTAATGATTTTATGATTGCGATCAGCGTCAATCTGTTGTAAGTAGATTCGCACTCTTCGCCACTCATGACCCGGTATGCTTCTTCTCCGTTTGACCTAGTAAATACTAGGGCGGATGCGTATTTCCCATCTTTTACAATGGGGGATTTTATGGTGGTTTCTATGTAGATATTTACTGTTTTCATTTTAAATCCTCCTGTGGATTCTGATCAGTGTGTATCTGCGGTATCTCATCCCCGTAGCCGGGTTGATCCCCTCGTAACTGTTTGCGATGTAATAGCCTTTTTTGGGTTTTACTTCTTTTTGCCAGCGTACAAGTTTTTGGGATTTCGGTTCGGGTAACGGCATATTTTTCGCATGGTTGTAGCTTGCTTCTTTTAGTCGCGGTTTTCCTTTGCTTCCGTCCGATCGTTTTTCTCTTGTTTTTTCGTTTTTTGTCATATAGTTTGCCAGTTTTGTAAAATCCTCATCGTAAAACCGGCTTTTTTTGATCTGCGTAATATAGATTGCTCCGTGTTCCCATGCATCTTCGATCCATTCTGCCGCCCCTGATGTTTTTTTAATGACTAGATGGATGTGCCATGCACCCTTTGTGCCCCGCTCTATGTTTCTGATCCAGTAAAACGGAGTGTTTGCCTTTTTATATTTCGGACGGAGCTTTCGGAGTGCTTTTTGTAAGTCTTTTAGTGCCACTGTCATGTCTTTCGGTCTTTGCTCGACTTTGTAGGTGTATGTTACAAAGTAGTCTCCTGCATCAAAATATTCGATCAGTAATCGTCTGCATATCTTCGCTCGGTTGGCTTGGTTGACTGCCGCCATCTGTTCCGGCGTCGGTTTCTTTTTCTTTTGCCGTGCCTTTCCTTTTGCTCCATATCTTCCGTCTGGATATTCCTCTACGTCGTAGACGTCTCCGCCCCGTAATTTGTACGTTTTTCTCCGTGTTGCCATCTTTTATCTGTCCTAACTTTAATATCTTTATCGAGGTTTAAAAGCGGGAGTCCCCGCGTGTATCGCTTGACTTCCCGCCTCTTATTTGATACAATATATTTGTCCTAACAAGAGGCGGGAACGCCATCTTTTAAGCGCATCAGTTGCTGTGATGCGCTTTTTTTAATTGATTACATATGTACCGCCGCGCTTTTTTTGCTTTTCGCGCGCATACGCTTCGACTTCCGATCTGGTCATTGCCTTGCACTCTAATGCGTACGGATCTCCCCAGCGGATGATCCACAAAATAACTTCTTCTTTCATTTCATGAGGTGTTTCGCTGCTTCTCTCGCTATTTCTTGTGCTGATTTTTTTATTTCCTCTTCTATTTCTTCTTGCGTCATTGTGGATGTTTTAACTATTTTTTGCATTGACTTTTCTGCGTGTTTTTTTCCGTACTCTTCTTCGAGGATGTTTCTTATTTCTCTTAATATCATGACTGTTTCTGCTTCTAATAATATTAAATTTCCTTTTATTTCCACATTGCCTTTACTGCATTTAATCATCTTTACAAATTCCTTTCTTTCCCGTACAATAATCTTGGTTGTTTATCTATGCGTCCTAGAGGTTGCCGCCTCTTATGGGCGCTTTTTTGTTCTGTAAACGTCAAAGTCTTCGCGATTGCCTATGCTTCCCCACGATGTGATCTGATCGTTTTTTGTAAGTACAACTGCGTTTGTATAATCCTGATCGTATTTCAGGCACCATCCTTCGAGCAGTTCTAAGATGCAGTTCATTTCTTCTTCGGCGTCTTTCTTTATTTCTTCGTTCATTTCTTTGTTCACCTCCTTAGATCGGTCCTGCCTGCAGGATGTAAATAATCACAGCCATCACCGCATTTAACATCACACTATCTTCTTTCATTACTCAACGTATTTTCTATTTCCTACTTCGTTTTCATCCTCTTCGAATCTGAGTTCCATCAGGTCTGCCAGCATCAGGTATTCTTGTGCCTTCTTTGTTTCTCCGTGTGTCTCCCGGATCTTATCCCGGAACTGTGCAAGCGTCCCGTAGAAGCATCCGCACCGCACACCCACGCCGCCATCTTTGAGACGGAAGAAGGTCGTTGTACGGTTGACAGATCCGAAACCGTGAGCGTATGCATAGTCCTCATCGCTGCACACCAGCGCATTGCCGTACACCCACGCATTGCCGTACACCCACGCATTGCCGTACACCCACGCATTGCCGTACACCCGCGCATTGCCGTACACCCGCGCATTGCCGTACACCAGCGCATCTCCGTACACCCACGCATTGTCGTACACCCGCGCATCGCCGGAAACCTGTGCATCTCCGTACACCCGCGCATTGCCGTACACCCACGCATTGTCGTACACCCACGCATTGTCGTCATGACCAAGGTTTGATTCCTTCTCCACATACCCGCCAAGTTCTCCGGCTTCCACATCGCCGAACTCAACAAGGGCACGGATGCGGAACAGCTTTGTCCCGAACATATTTGTAATAAATTCATTTGTTAATTCAAATTTCTTCACTTTCTTCACCCTTTCTGTTATAATAAAAATGATTTTTTAACTATGCGCCCAGAGGTTGCCGCCTCATTTATGGGCGCTCTTTTATTCTGCAAACGAGGTCTTCGTGATTTCCTATACTTCCCCATGATGTGATCTGATTATGTTTCACAAGCACAACCGCGTTTGCATAATCCTGATCGTATTTCAGACACCATTCTTCGAGCAGTTCTAAGATGCAGTTCATTTCTTCTTCGGCGTCTTTCTTTATTTCTTCGTTCATTTCTTTGTTCACCTCCTTAGATTGGGCCTGCCTGCAAGATGTAAATGATCACAGCCATCACCGCGTTTAACATCATGCTGGCGACTGTTACTGTGACCAGTCCTCTTGCAGCATTGTCTCTTTCTTTTCTTTTGCGCTGGATCTTTCGTTTCTCCCGCTTGTGATCCGCTTCCGGAAAATTTCTCCGCTCGATCGGGATCAGTGACAGTTCCGGCACTGTCGGTAATTTAATCTCTTCCATGCTTGTCTTTCCTTTCTACCGCTTACGCGGTTTTCTCTTTTCGTATTAATGCTTCTCTGATAATCCGACTGCATGCGTCTATACTGCTTTGGATCTCTTCTTTTGTACGGTTTACATAACTGTCGTCATGCACTCGGATTGTTGCACCTCTTATATGGATTTCTTCAACAATCACGTTCTTCACCTCCTGTTTATGTTTATGTATTACGGGTTGTACGTGTTGCGTTGTCCCCTAAAATCTCCTATACTGTTAATACAGGACACTGCCATGTCCGAGTATTAAAGAAAGGAGAGCAAACATATGTATGATGTTTATTTTTCATATTTCGATGGAAATGATCACTTGTGCACGAATATAGATAAAATCGAAATTCCTACTTCATCCGGAATAAGAACATATTCGGGCGATGAAATTGCATCTCAGCATTTTAGGATTCATTCAGAGATTTACCTGTATAGTTCTAGTACAAGCTACACAATTTCTACAACTGGGTTAAAAGCCATCGAAATCAGAAAGAAATAATCTTTCTATACTAGAACCTCTATACTAATTTCTGTATGGGGGTGCTCTTTCTTTAATTCTTCTGCTTTCTTCAAAACATCACTAACATCGTCCATCCTTGTTATGTGAAAAATTATTTTTATTCTCATTATTACCTTCACCTCCTCTTCTGCTTCAAAGTCATGTTTATCGAACACCTTTCCTGTTACACTACTCTAGGAAGTACTCAATAGATACTCCGAAGTAGTCGGCGAGGATTTTGAGCTTTTCCATCTTTGGCTTACTTCTTCCTGACTTCCAATCAGAAAATGTAGATTTAGTTATTCCAGTATCTTCTGACACACGATAATCTGTCAGTTTTCTTGAATCCCTGATTTCTACATATTTTTCATACATTAAATAATCACCTCATTTCCGAACTTTCCTATTGATTTTAGTTCGGAAATCAGATACAATATATTTACCAGATACATTGACAAAGAATTAAGTTACAATTCTGTTTTGATTTCCGAACTTTGTAGCTTTATTATAGTGCGGATATCAGAACTTGTCAATAGCTTTTGTACTGATTTCAGAATTTTTTTGTGAGGTGTATTATGTATGAAATTTATTGCAAGTTAAGAGATGCCAAAGGCATGAAAGACGCTGACGTTGCAAGGGAAACTGGGATTACCAAGTCAACTTTCTCCGACTGGAAGAATGGAAGAAGCAACCCCAAAGATGCAAAACTACAAAAAATTGCTGACTTGTTTGGAGTATCAGTAGAGTATATTCGTACTGGCGAAGAAAAGGAAGGCGGTGAGAAGTACTATTTAAACGAAGAAACCGCTGAGATGGCACAAAAACTATTTGAAAACAAAGATTTGCGTGTCTTATTCGATGCTGCAAAAGATGCTACTCCGGAAGATTTGAAAACAACATATGACATGCTTATGGCATTAAAGAAAAAGGAACGTGATAATAATGAGTTTTGATTATCAAATTTTTTTCATGGACGGAATGACCGTTAATGAAGTAATAACCGAGAATGAAGATAATTCATTCACTATTTTTATAAACGCAAATTTATGTGAAAGCAAACGGTTAAAGGCAATTAACCATGCGATTAGGCATATAAAGGAGCGTGATTTTGAGAAAATAGATGTACAGAAAATCGAAATGTCTGCGCATAAATAAGGTATAACCGCTACGGCGATTATATAAAGTGGTGTTAAAGGAACAGGGGACAAAAGAAAGAGAGGGAAAAGCTATGAAAAAGAAAATCGCTGTCATTATGTTAGCATGTATGCTAGCCGTGTCAGCTACAGCTTGCGGCGAATCTGAAGGCGCGTCAAATGGAGAACGGGGAGTCAATGAAGAAACCGAACCGGTATATGAAGATCTTCCAGATTCTCAAAGTCTTGCAGAACAGATTAAGGCGATAAATTCAAATGTGGGAGGAATAGAGGCATTTGACGAATCTACAGATCCGAACGGAAATCTCGGTCGCCCGGGAGAATATATCAGCAAAGCAGATTTTGAAGATACCCGATTAGAACAATACGGTGAGTATCTTGTTGGTGGAACGATAGAGACTTTTGAAAATGAGTCCGATTGTAACAATCGGTATAAATATCTCAAAACATTGCAGGATTCGTCATTGGGAATACTTGCATTAGATCAATACATGTATAAATATGATAAAGCTATTTTTCGTATTGAATATGATTTGACCCCTGATCAAGCCGAGGAATACCACAGTCAAATAGATACCATTATGGAGCAGTATCAAGATATCAGCACTCAAGAATCGGACACCGGAGAGGATGCATCCTCTCAAACAGAGGAATAGAACCCCCGCCCCGGACAGCTCCGGGGCATCCACAAAAGAATAATGTATTTACCCAGACAGCCGAGGGGCGTGCTGGTTCCCGATCCAGTCTTGTGGAAAGGGGAAATACTTATGAGTACATATGAAGAAATGCAGATTTTACTTACATTTGCTCTGCTTGTAGTTGCAATTCTGAATTTGAAGCATAAGTAAGCCGCCCTGTATCTTGGTCGGATAGGACGGCTTACTTTGTAAACAGTTATATTCGCCGGATCGGGTAGCTTGCACCTACCTATCGGCTGTCTTGTTAAGTACATTATAGCAAATGTACCATAAATGTCAACTATCTAGATTTTCCAAATAGTTAGAAAGAGGGTGTGATAAATGGATGATTTTGAAAACAAATTAACTGAATTACATGATCGTGTTCTTAGTAAGGCTCTTACCGAGGATGAACAGAACAGCTATACCGAATCTTTATTTGAATCCATTAAACATATCAATGAATATGGAGAGGAGTTTTGGTACGCAAGAGAACTTCAGCGTGCTCTAGAATATACTGAGTGGCGCAACTTTTCTAGAGTTATTGATAGAGCTGTAACCGCTTGTGAAAATAGCGGAAATGATGTCTTTCATCATTTTGTTGAAGTCAACAAAACGATAGATATGCCTAAATCTGCAACAAAAGAAATTACAGATTACGCACTCTCCCGCTATGCATGTTATTTAATTGTACAGAATGGCGATTCCCGGAAAAAGGTGATTGCTCTCGGTCAGACATACTTCGCCGTAAAGACAAGACAACAAGAATTAATAGATAATTTTAACGAATTAAATGAAGACCAAAAGAGATTAGCTATCAGACGTGAAATGGCAGAGCATAATAAATTATTAGTAGAAGCCGCAAAAAATGCAGGAGTTGAAACAAACCTTGATTACGCTATCTTTCAAAATTATGGGTATCGTGGTTTATACGGTGGTATGGATGCAAAGGCTATCCATCACCATAAGGGATTGAAACCATCTCAAAAAATCCTTGACCATATGGGATATGAAGAACTTGCCGCTAATTTATTTCGCGCCACACAAACAGAGGCTAAAATTAAACGTGATAATATACAAGGGAAAGAAAATGCCAACCAGACGCACTATAACGTCGGTAAAGAAGTTCGTGATACTATTTCACGATTAGGGGGAACGATGCCAGAGGATCTCCCCACCCCAACTAAAAGCATTAAGCAGATCGAACGCGAGCAAAAGAAACTGGAAGATAGATAGAAAAACCGCCCCTGCGTCAACAGGAGCGGTCAACACGCCCTCTCCGCACAGCAGAGATAGGACGGCTTAACTATAACATCTCCGGAGATGCTACAGCATTCCAACCAAAAAATATTGTATCATCTTCGGTCAGCTATCGCAATCAGAACATCTGTTTTTGATAGCTGTTATTTTTATACCTTTTTACATATAATTACATAGGAGTGTGATGCAATGTCTTATTTTATTTATGCTCGTAAATCAAGGAAGGATGCTGATCTCGAAGCGTTGGGAATCGATGTGCTCGAGCGCCATATCACCACTTTGCTGGAGCTTGCCAAAACGCTGTTGCTTCCGATCGGGGCAATTTATCGCGAAGTCGTCTCCGGCGACAGTATTGATTCCCGCCCGGTGATGTCTCAAGTGATGGCCGAAGTAGAGTCTTGTATGTGGGACGGATGTCTTGTTATGGACGTTGACCGCCTCGCCCGCGGAGATACGATCGATCAAGGGCGGGTACAGCGTGCATTTTTCTACTCAAACACAAAGATCGTTACTCCTAACAAGACGTATGATCCGGCAAACGAGTACGATAACGAATACTTTGAATTTAGTCTGTTTATGAGTCGCAGAGAATACGCAACAATTAAGCGCAGGATGCAGCGTGGCAGAGAACGAAGCAGCTCTGACGGATATTATGTCGGAAATATACCGCCCTACGGATGGCGTCGCGTTATCGCTCCTGATGGTAAGCACTTCTCTCTTGCTCCCGATCCAACCGAATCCCCCGTGCTCGATCTGATGTATGATCTATGCGGCAATAAACAATACGGTTATCAAAAAGCATGTACTCATATGGCCGAAATGGGAATTTTATCAAGAAGCGGACGCCCGTTTACGCCGTCCACGCTAAAAGGAATTATATCTAATCCGGCAAATATCGGAAAAGTTCGCTGGGGACATCGGAAAACGGTTCGTACGGTCAAAGATGGGAAAATTTCTCGTTCTCGCCCGCACTCGTCAGATTATATTCTTGCCGATGCAGTTTGGCCGCCCCGGATCAGCGCGGACCTTTTCCAGCGTGCCAACCAGCCAAAAGGGAGCTGCTCCGCTCCGGTGCGTGATGACAGACCGATTCAGAATATTTTTGCCGGTCTTGTCCGGTGTTCCCAGTGTGGCCGGCTGATGGTTCGTAAAAAAGCGCATACTAAAACGCCTTATGACATTCTGATTTGTCAATATACTGAATGCCCTACAGTCGGTATCCGAATTGATGAGTTAGAGCTCGCCTTGTTGGAATGGCTGCGGAATTACATAGATAAATACGAGCTCACTGACGCGTTGCCCGAAGACGTGGAGAACGTCGCTGCAAAAGAAGCGATTGTTAAGAATTTTGAAAAAGAACATGAAACGCTTTTAAAGCAACGTGAATCCCTTTTTGATTTTCTCGAGCAGGGTATCTATACGAAGGAAATTTTTATCGAGCGGTCAAACGCTCTTGAGCGACGCGTAAAAGAATGTATGGAGCACATTATCTCCGCGCAGAACGACCTTCACGCCACACTCGCACTACAGGCAAACCGTAAAAATTTCGTTCCGCGCTGTAAGAATTTGCTCGGCGAATGGGGTAGACTTACAATTCCCGAAAAGAACAGCGCTTTAAAGGTTTTAATTGAAAAAATCATGTTCACAAAGACAAAACGAAACAAAAAGGGGCAGGATCGTTCTGATTTTGAAATTGATGTGTTTCCAAAAGTGCCGAAATAGCGGCGTTTTTCATTCGTTGCATCTTCTACGAGCGAAAGAACTCGCTCACATGGAAATGGTATGCGCCATCGTTTATCAGCTCACCAAGGACCTTTCTCCGGAGGAAATCGAACGCTCCGGATTTGCTCCTTATTATGTAGATCACACACTTGCTCTCTGGCCACAGGCAGCAAGCGGCGCCCCATGGACAGCAACTTATTTCCAATCAAAAGGAGATCCCATCACCGATCTTCATGAAGATCTTGCGGCAGAGCAGAAAGCGCGTACAACGTACGATAATATTCTTCGTCTCGTAAAAGATCCTGAAGTATGCGATCCGATCCGTTTCTTAAGACAACGTGAAATCGTCCACTACCAACGTTTCGGTGAAAGTTTACGCATTGTACAGGAAAAACTCGACAGCAAAAACTTCTATGCTGTCAATCCCGAGTTTGATAAATAATCACTGCAACACAAACTTCCCCTCCCGTTTCAGAGTTTTCTCTCTCCGGGAGGGGAAATAATTTTTCATTTATATATTTTCAGAAAAAGGATTTCTCTTTCACACTTACTGCAGCGTCACTTCTATAGTCTGCTCTTTATACTCTCCGTTTGTCTGAGGAATCTGGATTTTTAACGTCACAGTTGTACCTTTCTCATAGTATTGCAGCTGCTCCTGAAGAGCCTCCATGCTGTCTACTGTTATGTCATCAATAGCTGTGATAATGCACCCTTTTGTCATTCCTGCTTTTTCTGCACCGCCGCCTTTTGCAATTTCTGTTACATATACTCCTGCCGGCATCTCAATCTGCTGTGAAAAGGCATCCGAAACACTGATTCCGGTTATGCCGATAAGGCCTCTTTTATCTTCCGCAACTTTTGTTTTTGTTTCTCTGTTCATAAGGTTTTCAATCAAATCACCGACATCACTGATCGGAATTGCATATCCGATTCCTTCCACACTGTCACCTACAAGTTTTGAAGAGTTAATGCCGATCACTTCCCCATTTACATTGACAAGAGCGCCTCCGCTGTTTCCTTCGTTGATCGCCGCATCCGTCTGGATCAATTTCACACCGCTTTCCTGTGTATCTCCAGTCTCTTCATTTGTCATAGAAACAGAACGGTTCAATGCACTGATAACGCCTGTTGTCACAGACTGTCCGTATCCAAGTGCATTTCCGATGGCGATCGCAGGTTCGCCGACTTTCAGGCTCGTGGAATCACCCAGAGTGGCAACTGAGATTGCATCCAGTGTATCATCCGAAATATTCTCAATAGGCACTGCAATAACTGCAACATCATACTGGGCATCTGTACCCTTAATGTTTGCTTCTACAGTTGATTCATCCGTAAAGGCAACTGTAAGAGTATCGCTTCCCGCAACAACATGATTGTTCGTCACGATCAATAACTCTGTGTCTGTTTTTCCGATAATAATTCCGGTACCTGCGCCTTTTGACTGCTGTTCATAAGTTCCGCCGAAAAAGCTGCGGACTTCTTCTACCGACATACTTGTGATAGAAACAATAGACGGCATCACCTGATCCACAACTTCAGATACATCAGATGTCACTACGCTGGATGATTTTGAAAGAGGAGTCCCTTTACTTACCTTATCAGAAGATGCGGTTGTAGATTTTGAAGAGTCAAGCAACCCAAACACCCGGTTTCCAACCACCGTTGTTGTAAGGAAAATCCCACTTGAAACAACACCGAATAAAATAGCAAAACCTACGACTGCAACCGTCCGCATCAAATTCTTATGCGGCTTTTTTTCCTTTTTCAAATGATCGCCGCCCGGCTGCCACTGTGGGGTATTTCCCTTTTGTTCTCCGTTTTGGCTGCCTTCGCTCTGAGAATTCATTCTCTGCCGATCTTCGTTATTTGAATTTTCATTTGGATTATAATAATTATATTGATTGTCCATAACACTACCCGCTTTCTTTCTTTTTTTCTATGGTCTTATCATAGCGGATTAATGTGATGAATTTGTGTTTATTCATTTAACAAATATTGAATTGAAAACACAAAAAAAGACCGGACTTAGAAAATGATTGAAAATTTCATCTTTTCTATCCGGTCTTTCATTTTATAAATCTACTTATAAATCTACAAAATCAATATCAAAGCCATCTTTTTTTGAAGATGTTCTATTGCTTCTGCCTACTGCCTGTTTTTCCTCAGGCTCATCAAACGCTTCATCGTCGTATTCATTCTCATAATCGTCATCATATCCGACTTCAAAATCATCGTCAAACCCATATTCGTCCGACTCATCGTCCAGATAACCTTCTTCCTCATAGTCATCGTCGTACTCGTCGTCATATTCATCTTCATACTCGTCGGCATATTCATCTTCATATTCATCCGAATACTCAGCATACTCTTCTGACTCATCCGATTCATCATCAAAGTCATCATCGTAATCATCTTTTGCTTTTCCTTTTTTAGCGGACTTTGCACTCAACTTTTTCTCTTCTTCCTCGAATGGAATGTCGTACTCATCATACAGATCATCTAATTCCTGATTTCGATGGACAAGTTTTACCGCAAATACGATTGCCAAAATCAAGAGAAGCAAAAACAATGCTGCCGCCGCTACAAGAACAACCATTGTATTTTCCGCTACAAATTCGCCCAGCTTCGCAACTATGCCGCTCTCACTGTCTTTCTTTTTCGTCTCCTCTTTCGGAGCCTCAAAATACTGATATGTTCCGTCTTCTGTATCGTACTGATAGAAAGATTTTTCACCTGTCCTTGTATTCAATGCATAAATAACATAATATCTGGAATTGGACGGATCAGACCATGCCGGGAAGTTTTCTTCCTGAACTGTCATGTCCACTTCCTGATAACTGCTCGGAAGTTTTGCCGACTTCGGTGCATCAACAACGATCAAAGATGTTGTATCCGATATTGCAATTTGTGCGAAAGGAGCAAATGTTGCATCCTCTGTATTAAACAGGAAAAATTTTCCTTTTCCTGCGTCATCCATTAAAAATCCAAGATAAACTCCCGCGTCATTTGCTACAAATTTTCTCTCTTCTCCGTTAAATGTCATCTTTGTCTCAGAATAACCTTCCGGAATATCTGTTGTCGTAAACGCCTCCGAAAAATGATAATCATTTCCGTCTACAGTCACAACAATATCTGTACTTTCACCTGCCGGTGAATTAGGAGCCGATGTCGGTTCTACACTTGTTGTTCCATCGTCTGCCGCTGCAATCGAAATTGCGGAAGATCCATTGTTCAAATTTAATGTATCTCCGGAAGAAATCGTAGCTGAGCTGCTGCTTACAGAAATCTGCGTATTCGCAACCGTAAGAGCTCTGAAAACTACCGCCGTTCTCAGCTCTGTTCCGCCGCCTGTACCTTTATAAGTCAGCGTACCCGCACCGTCTGCCGTAAATCCATCGCCGCTGACAAATTCAAGCGCCTTCGGATCATAACTCATTGTAACATCCACACTTCCGATCGTACCGCCTGAACTTTGAACAACAAAATCAACGCTCACATTCTCTCCGACTTTCGTTGACGGATCAGAAAACATCAATACGCCATCCGCCGCAAATACCACCGTACTCAACACCGGAATCATCAAACATACCGCAATAATAATGCTTGCAAATTTCTTTAATACTTTCATATACTTAACCTCTTTCTGTTTTTTATCTTCCCCTGTTCCGGTTGGATATTATTGAACTGTACCTTCCGGAGGTGCTTCGGTCTGTCCGCCGCCGCTGTCTGTTCCGCCATCCGGCACAACCGGAGGTTCTACAGTTGTACCGCCTGTATTATCCCCGGTACTGCCATTTCCTCCGACGCCGCCTGTTTCTCCCGAATTTCCGGTATTACCACTGTTTCCGCTCATGCTTCCGTCATCATAATTTCCGCCGGTGTTTCCGCCTTCGTAGTTACCGCTGTTATCGGTATATCCACTGTCATTATAAGATTCACCGCTATCATATGACGACTGCGATCCTGTTCCCGAAGACTTCTTTGCACTTGCAGTATACGAAATATTAGAACCGACCGTCTGCACTGTAGACGATGGAACATATCCTGTAATGCCAAACAGGAATTCATGAAGCTTTGTTACATTCGATACAAGATTATCCGGCACGACAACGCTTCCGATCTCTGAAAGCATATCTGTATACTTATCTTCCGGGAATCCCATATTTCCTACCAGTTTATATTCACTGTAAGCTGAAGCATATTTCAAAATCTCCGGCAGCGTAAAACTTGTTGAAACTTGCGGGAACACTTTATCGATGATCTTGTTTAACGTTCCGATATCCGCTCCCTTCGCCTTTTCAAACATTTTTTCTATTACAAGGCGCTGACGCTCCGTACGAGTAAAATCTCCGCCTGCCGTAGAACGAATTCTGGCATAAGTTGTCGCCTGCGTTCCGTCTAATTTCTGAAGGCCTGCACTTTGAAGAAGATTTGCCGCCTTTCCCGCCGAATTTGCCGTTTCAGGAATATATTGATTAATATACGGAAGTTCTTCCTCTGTAACTTCAATCTCTATGCCGCCCAACAGATCTACCGCATCTGCGATCGCGCCAAAATCAACCGTCACATAATCCTGAATATCAAGATCAAGATTCATGTTCAACATATTGATAGCAAGTACGGGACCTCCGTAGCTATATGCCGCATTACACTTCTGATAAGTTCCTTCTGAAAGATCAAGCAGCGTGTCTCTGTACACTGACACCATCTTGATTTCCTTTGTCTTATTATTCAAGCTTGCAACGATAATACAATCCGTACGATTTCCTTCTCCCAAGTCACCGTCTCTTGAATCCACGCCAAACAGTGCAACATTCGTATAACCGTCTCCAAGATCTACATTTTTATTTTTCTTCACTTCTTCATTGATAATGATGTCGTCCGCTTTAATTGATTTCGTATCAATCTTACTCCACTTCGCATAAACATACATTAATCCGAATGCTAAAAGCGCTGCGATGAAAGCTCCTACGCAGATTAATGCGATCTGCCATGGCTTCATCTTATGAACACGTCTCTTTTTGCGCTTCTTTCCTTTTCCTGAAGCGGAAAAATCTTTCCTGCGGGTAACCGGTTTCTTTGGCTTAGTTGACGTCTCTTTCCCCCTGTGCATTGCTTGCCTTCTGCGGGATGAATTACGCTTCACCTTGTTCTTTGACATATTTTCTCACCTATTTTAGTATATACTTAATCTACATTATACCATGATACAACAAATCTCTACATTATTCAATCATTTCCCCTGAAAAGATTAAATAAAAATCCCCAAAGTTCCCCGGGGATTTTTATCTGCATATTGAGGCTATTTCGCACAATATACTTATTCATATTTTTTTAATTGTTCAAGAATCGTTCTCGCCTTTTCTTCCCATGTATTCTCTAAAGCCTCTTTATCCAATAACGCCTTATATGTTTCATCTGTTTTCAGCAATATTGCCTTATCTAACTGCTCTAAAAATTCTTTATGGTCATGTCCGATCAACACCGATTCATATTTCCTGCATTCGTCCATATCCGTTGTCACGATCGGTTTATTAAGCGCCATATACTCAAATAATTTAACCGGAGAAGTCGCTTTCGTAATGTCGTTGATCAAAAACGGAATCGTTAAAACATCCATACGGGCGGCATAATTCTGAAGGATCTCATATGGACGCGACCCGCAAAAATGAACGTTTTTCCATTGATCTGCTCCCGATTTATCATAAGAATCATCATATTTGATTCCAAAAAGTACAACTTGATATTTATTTTCCTGATCAATTTTTTTCAACAGATCATAATCAAACCATTTTGCCAGCGCCCCATAATATCCGATAACCGGCTGCCCCTTTTTCAAGATAGACTCAAACTCTTCATCACACTTAAAATTCGGATCGCACCCATCATGAAAGTGAGCATAATCCACGCCATTACTTGAAAAAGCAAGCCGAACATTTCCTCGCTTTTCAATGACATCTTTCTTCAGCGCCTCGGCAGTTACAACAACAAAAATATTTTTATCTGTCATAGCCAGATCATACTTTTCTTTTACGTTCACGGGAAGTTCGTCTGTTCCCGCAAGATGCGGATTCAGGTCGTCAATATACTCATAAACGATTTTATATCCCTGCTGCATATACTCTTTAATCTTTGCCGCAGGCAAAGTCCAGTCTGTTGAATAGAACTGAACATATTTCGGAGCTTTGCATTTTTCAAGTTCCTGAAAAAGCAGCTTTGAAAATGCTGTATTCGCATAGTTGACCAGATATAAATTATCCGCCTGTTTTTTGATCCGCTTCACATCATCCGTAAAACGTGTCACTTCATAAAAGACAAGCGTTCTTTGCTTCGCAAAATTGCTGAAAATATGCTGAGGTCTTTGGTACAAAGGCACATCCCATCCAAATGAACTTCTCCAGATCACAATCCGATCGTAAGAATTTTTTGAAAGAATCCGGTCGATTCCCTCGATAAATTTCTTTTTATTAACAGCGACATAAATTCTTTCTTTTACAGAAAGCTTTACAAGATAATTAGAATAAATATATCCTGCCGCCTTTTTTATCGTTCCTGCCAACCCATATTTTTTTACAAGATTTTTCAATTTACTGATCTTATCTTTCATTTTTCTCCCATTCTCCCATATACGCTTTCAATTCTGCCGCTTTCACAGACCAGTCATTTTCCCACGCACACTTTTTCAGGAGCTCCTTCCGTTTTTCATCCTTGCAGTCGTCCTTACATTCTTCAACCAATGAAACAAATTCCTGTACATTTTGGGCGATTTTTACCGCAGTATATTTTAAACATTCCGGAAGCGCTGTTGAAACAACCGGTTTCTCCATCGCCATATATTCAAATAATTTAACAGGAGAAGTTGCTTTTGTAATATCATTGATCAAAAACGGGATAATGCATACATCCCAAAAATGTACATATCCTGCCAATGACTCATAAGGTTTTTTTCCAAAATACTTCACATTTTTATAATCAAGCAGCCCGCTCTTTTTCAGCGAATCATCATGCTCAATCCCGATCAGGATCAACTGGATCTTCTCATTATCTGCCAGTCTTTTCAAAAGATCATAGTCAACCCAAGCCGCCAATGCCCCGTAATATCCGACATGCAGCATATCTTCTTTAAGCCACTGTCTGTAGACTTGATCTTCCGTCACGCTCTCCGGTACAAACTTGTCACACTCTGCCCCATTGGAAATTTGAACGATCCTCGTCTTTTTATTATTCGACTTTGCCTCTTTATACAGTTTATCCGCAGTCGCTACAGTCAACACATTTTTTGCTCTTAACAAATATTGATGTCTCGATCGGATCTGCGCGATTTTTTTTCTTGAAATAAGTTCCTCATTAATATCATCTACATACTCATAAATAATCCGAAATCCAAGTTCTGAATATTGTTTTATTCTGCTTACCGGAACGGTATCAGTAGAATATACCATGACGTATTTCTTTTCTATCTGCTTCAATGCATTTAATAAATACTTCCTATAATAATACAGATCCAATACATATACATGACGCGCAATCGGCGTGATACGCCGTCTATCCTTAAAATCTATATCATAATACGAATTGTATAAAATGAGCGTCTCCTCATCCCCCATATTTCTAAGCATATGCTGAGGACGCTGCATCATTATGTTGTGATATCCAAAGTGATTCTCATAAATAACAATCCTGGAATAACCTCTTCTTAAAATCCGATCTATAAGATCTTTCCTCACCCGACTGATCGGCGGATTCCATAAGTCACGCTCTGTTTTCTTCCACTTTACGGCAATCATCTTGATTGTTCCGCATATACCCTTTTTTCTGATTTTATTTATGAGTTCTTTTCCCGCCATGACTTTCCTTTCTCAATTCAAACAAAAACTTCACATTGCTGTTCCAAAAACGTTTTATACGCTTCGGTTCTTTCGTAATCCTATACAGCCACTCCAAATTATGACGTATAAAAAATGAAGGAGCACGCTGTTTCTTACCGCTTAAAACATCAAAACTCCCACCGACGCCAATATAAATTCCTTTTCTGTCAGAACGGAAATATTTATGAATCAAAAGTTCCTGCTGAGGAGCGCCTAATGCGACAAACACCAAATCCAGATCAAGCTCCGTTATCTGCCGCATTACCTTTTCTTTATCCTCTACATATCCATCTGTATATCCGGAAATAATGACATTCTTGTACTCTTTCTCAATCCGTCTGACAAAAGAATCCAAAACCTCTCTTTTTGCTCCGAACAAATAAATCGAGCACTTTTTTTCATTTGCATATTTAAGCAGTTCCTCACACAATTCCACTCCCGGTATCCTTTCTTTAAAACGGAATCCCAACTGCTCTCCACCCTTTACAATGCCGATACCGTCTGCAGCAATCACTGTATTTTTATCCATAAGAACCCGATTCATCTCCGGCATCTTCTTTCCGAGCATAAAAATCTCCGGATTGGCTGTCACAACAAAACAGCCTTTCTTTTCATCAATCCTTTTCTGCAAAAAATCTAAAAATCTATTTTTACTTCCTCTATATGTTCTCCCATAATATGCTTTTATAGATGCCATCACTTCTTTTCCTCGAACCCTTCCGTACTCTCTTTTACAAAAAGTATTTTTCCTGTCATAATGATCAATTTCAAATCGAGCAGAATCGAATAATTCTGTATATACATCAGGTCAAGCTTCAGCTTATCATACGCTGTCGTATTATATTTTCCGTAAATCTGAGCATATCCTGTAAGTCCGCCCTTGACTTTTAGTCTGTAAGAAAATTCCGGCACTTCCGCCGTATACTGCTCTACATGCTCCACCCTCTCCGGACGAGGACCTACAACGCTCATATCTCCTTTTAAAATATCAATAAACTGCGGCAATTCATCAATTCTGGTCTTTCTTATAAATTTTCCGACAGGGGTGATCCTTTCGTCATCTTCTTTTGCCGGTATGACTTCCCCCTCTTTTTCCGCATCTACGATCATACTTCGGAATTTATGAATTTCAAATACTTTTCCCCCGATCGTACATCTTTTCTGCCTGAAAAAGACAGGACCTCCATCATACAATTTGATCGCGATTCCGGTAATAAGCATAATTGGAGATGTTATCACCAGCATAAAAACAGAAATAATAATATCCAATGTTCTCTTTACAAACTTTTGTTCAAAAGTAAACCCATTATTACGCGACAGCAATAATGGAGTGTCAAAAAAATGAATATTTTCGGAGCTGCGAATAATAATGTCCGAAATTTTCGGTGTAATATACGACCGGATTCCTTCTGCATAACAAAACTTTACTAATTTATTACGCAAAGGAGAATGTATATCACAGAGAAATACCGCGTCAAACTTCTTCATTTCTTCTGTGATACGATCCCAGCCTTCTTCTACATTCATGGATTCTTTTATATTATATCGATCTTTTCTTGAATTTACTTTTCTCAAAAAGGATGTCGGATCGTATTCTTCATATAACAGTAGAATATCTCTGGGCGGAAATAGTTTTCTGAAAATCCAATTTACAACTAATGTCCACACTAAAATAACCCCGACATCAATAAATGTCAGAACGATCATAGCTTCAACAGGAATGAATTTCGCCGACAAAAGAACTGTCTCCAAATAAATCAGCACATTTGATGCCAACAAAGCAAGCGTCTGCGACAACATTAAACTGCTGCTTTTTAAATATCCGATCTTCATTCCGCCTAAAATATAAGAAAAAACCGTAAAAAAGAACGCGTAAAACGCAGCCATCATCAGATAGCCTTTATAATAAAACGGAAAAACAATTCCATCGTTATAGTTTTCATCCCATATATGAATGAAAAAGAATATCAATATCGCCAATAATAATATATTAAATCCAAAACGTATCAGCCTCTTATACTGTTCCAGCTTCCCAGTATGCATCGCTATATACTCCTCTTTTCTTCTGCATTGTTCTATATCTGTTAGATTATAGTATATCTTGTACCTTTTTTCAAGGTTTCATCATTTTCTACATTTTTATTTAAGAAAAAAGACATCCTTCTTTAAGATGCCTTTTTATTCTATATATTTTTCACAAAATTCTGCAATTTAAAACTACTTTTTCTCGAGAAAAATCTTTCTTGTTATAAAGTTGTAGACCATAACGATCACAGTGGCAATGATCTTTGACAACATATAGTAAATATGCATCATGTCAACAAACAGCCACATAAACAACTGATTTATTCCCAAACCGATCACGCTTAACACAATAAACACAATAAATTCCTGTGTCTTATTCGCATCCTTTTTCGCATCAAATACCCATTTTACACTTAAAATGTAATTGTATATCACTGATGCCGTAAAAGAAATCATTCCCGAAATCAAATAATGAATCCCGCAAAATTCCGTCAGTAAAAACAATAATCCTGCATCAATAACAAAAGCTGTTCCGCCTACAAACCCGAATTTTATAATCTGGGAAAATAATTTCTTTGTATTACTCATGGGCTTTGTTTCCTTTTTCCATACTGATCATCTGCAGTTTAAACTCAAAGTCCTGACGATCTTTTTCCACGATCGTTGTCAAAATCAATCCTGCAAAGAAAGATTGAATCGCTGCCAGCGCAACAAATCCGCTGACGATCAATGTCGGGAAATTAGGTACTAATCCGGTCTTTAAATATGTCACAAAGACAGGAATGAATAAGATTGCCGCAATTAGAACCAGCAGCGCTGACAACATTCCGAAAAATCCTAACGGCTTATAATTCTTATACAATCTGCCGATTGTCTTGAGCACTTTAAATCCATCGGAATAAGTATTCAGCTTTGATTCGCTTCCGTCAGGACGGTCGCGGTATTCAATGATTACATTTTCAACAAGCATGTTTTTATGCACAGCATGAATACTCATTTCTGTTTCAATCTCAAACCCCTTTGACAGAACCGGAAACGTCTTTACAAACTGATAGCTGAACGCCCGATATCCCGTCATAATATCACGAATATTACTCTTAAACAGATGGTTGATCGTTCCTCTTACGAGACTGTTTCCGAAATTATGGAACGGACGTTTATTTTCTTCAAAATAAGTGGATGACAAACGATCTCCTACTACCATATCCACATTTCTTTCCAATACTTTTGTAACCATTTCCCGTCCAAATTCCGCCGGATACGTATCATCTCCATCGATCATAATATAACATTCCGCGTCTATTTCACGAAACATGCGACGGATCACGTTTCCCTTTCCCTGCTGATATTCATAACGAACAACAGCTCCGGCTTCTCTTGCGATTGCAGCCGTGTTATCCGAAGAATTGTTGTCGTACACATAAATTGTAGCTTCCGGCAACTCTTTTTTCCAATCTTCCACTACTTTTTTAATCGTCTGACTCTCATTATAACAAGGAATCAAAACTGCTATTTTATCCATTTTTTGTATTTTTCCTTTCTCTTTTCCATGATAACAACCCTTTTTGAGTAATTAAACTTAACATAAGCGGTAAGCACATAATCACAGGGTATGCATAACGAACGAGTGCTACAGGGGAGATCAACAACGTGAACCAGTATGCCCCCCAAAAGCCAAACACAAATAATTGCTTATAATTTTTTCTATAAAAACTAACACTTATTCCAAACAATAATACAATAAAATATGTGCCCGGAACAAAAAAGTTGGAAACTATCGGAATTTTTTTCCATACAGCACTTTGAAAAAACGGTCTTAATATCTCTTCGTACTGCGGGAACAAACTCATTCGCTCTAAATAAATATAATCTCCTTTAAACAAATTCGGATCTGCCATATCAAATTCAGTATACGGATGAAACATTCTTTCATCCGGATATGATTTATTCGGATACCAAAACCCACAACTATTCTGCAAAAAAGCTTCTATATATTTTCTCGGACTTTTCAATCCAATACTTACATATAACTTTCCATATTTGGGCAGATCACTTTTCAAAACTTCTGAATTTAAATAATTCTTCGTTGCATCTGAAATCATCGGTCTATATTGATAATCCATAATATTTTTTTCCGGTATCAATTCCAATAGAGCTTCTTTTTCCTCATCCGTATACGCTTCCGGAGTTTCAACATACACTTTTGCCAACTGCTGGCATGGTATACTCATCATTTCACGAATGTTGCCGGATTTAACGCCTAGACTTGGAAGCAAAATATTCTGATATGATACATAGATTAACATTGATAACATAAACAAAATAATAGTTGCCTTTCTTCTCTCTTTAAAACAAAAAAAGCAAATCGGTATGAGCAAGATCAATGCATATAATCCATTATTCCGAAACATACACATTAATACTACATATAAAACAAACTTGACTAAATTCCACCGATTATCCCAAAATCCTGATGTGCGATCCGCCATCTCGATCAAACTTAAACTAACTAAAACAAAAAAACCTGCAAAGATACTGTCCTTTGTATCCCACACACTCATAATATAATGCAATGGGAAGCACAAATAAAAGCACATCGTAAACCAAAAAAGTCGATTATAACCTTTTTGCAACAAAAACCATGCAACTTTCATCGCCGCATATGCCAAAAACAATACCTGTAAAAGTGTAAATATCCCTAACCCAATTTCATAACTATGAAAAACAACATATCCGATTTTCATAAAACCGGACAATAATAATGAATGTAAAACCGGATGGTGGCCACTCACGTTCCCTGTAACCAAAAATTGCAATGTTTGATCTATTGAATCATAATCATAAATTCCCGGAAACATAGCAAGATAAGCAATGCCCCATATAACAATAATCGCTAAGAATATTTTCCATTTTGATATATTTTTCACACAAGATTCCGCAGCTTTAAATCTACAATCATCTAAAATGTAAATCAATAATACAAAAAGTGGAAATAAAAAAATTGCCAAACAGAGAACTTTTATCCATGTAATCCATAACCAATTAATTGCTCTTAAATACTCTATCTGAGCACCTATAATACAGATACATGCAAATAATAACGAAAGAATTCCTGCAAAAACCGCTTTCTTCTTTGTGATAACTTTACAGCAATAATACACTGAAAAAGCAGATGCCGCATAAATAAAATAATAGATTATATTATTTGCATAATTGGGAGATACATCCATTCCCGTTCCTATCTTAATATAATAAACGACACCGATCGTCCCCACAAAAGCCCATATTAAAGAAATTATTACACTTTGCTTTTTTAATTTTTCACTCATTATATCCTACTCCCGATTTAGCCCTGACACAAACTCATTGCTAAATCTCTGGCAGCAATCATGCAATCTTCCATTGAACAGTATGTCCACGCTCCATATCTGCCAATCGTATAGATTCCATTTTTTTCTTCTTCCGCTTTAAATTGCTGAACCATTTTCTCTGTCTCAGTATTGATATGCACGTAAGCCGGATCCATGATAATAGTCGAATGTTCTTCTAATTTTGTATCATCATCAATAATTCCCAACTTATGCAAATTTTCAAGAGTTAATTTTAACTGCATTTCTACATCTTGTTCTGTAATCTCATCTTCTTTTCCATATCCGATCTCAATATACATACTAAGTTTGTCTGCATCCAAAATATTATCGTAAAATCCAATTCTATAAAAATTCACTGCTTTATCCGGAATATACATCCAATGCTCTTCTGTGAATTTTGATTTTTTGTTGAACCCAAGATTAAATACGAGAACTTTATTATATGACAATCGGTTCTTCAAAGCAGAAAACTTTTCACCTTCAAAATATCCTAAAAAGTGATTTAACGGAGAAGTATTGATCAAATATTCATAATTTATTTTGCTGCCGTCATCCAATTGCGCAACTTTATGTTCATTATCAATTTTAACAACTTCATGTTCCATCAAAATTTTAGAACTATCCAATGCATCATACAGAATCTGGATAAAGGAACCCGCTCCGTTTCTTGGATAAAGAAAGCTATTGTTATATGAAGTGCTGTCTTTATTTGCTTTCATATTATCTATGATTGCCGGAATGTCTGCATACGGAAAAAATCTGCCCATTGCATCTTTATCCAATGTCTTTAAATCAACCGCATACAACTTTTCATTATATGGTTTTAAGAACTTTTCAACGATTGACTTTCCAAATTTCCCATAGAGCATATCCAAAAAGCTGTCATAATCTTCCTTTTCTTCTTTATGGAATAAATCATAGAGACAATCTATAAACTCTTCTTTCTCTAATTGATGAATATTTGTCTGAAACGGATAATCCACCAATTCTCCCTTATAAATAATTTTTGTATTTTTATCTTTATATTTAATATCTTCCGGATTCACGCTATCAAGAAATTTCTTTTTGAATTCATCTGTACTAAAATGGAAGAAATGCCCTGCATAATCCCAAACATAATCTTTCTTCTTAATAGTACGGCAATATCCACCCACTTCTTTTTCTTTTTCGATAATTAAATAATCACCGTCTGCGTAGTTTGCAAAAGTAAGTCCGGATATTCCAGCGCCAATAATCAAATATTTTACATTTCTATCCATCTGCTTTTCTCCTTTACTTCAAAAGATCACCAAATTTTTCTATAATCGCATCTGCGATACGTTCACTTGCATGCCCGTCTCCGTATGGATTACTTGCATGACTCATCGCATGATATGCTTCTTCATCTGTTAATAGTTTCTTTGCCTCTTGATAAATGACTTCTTCATCCGTACCTGTAAGTTTTAGCGTTCCTGCCTTTATTCCTTCAGGCCGCTCCGTTGTATCACGTAATACGAGAACCGGTTTTCCGAGAGACGGTGCCTCTTCCTGTATTCCTCCACTGTCTGTCATAATCAAATAACTTTTGTTTTGGAAATTATGAAAATCAAACACTTCCAATGGTTCAATCAAACGCACTTTATCACAATCTTGAAATACATCGTTAGCCACCTGTCTTACACGAGGATTCAGATGAATAGGATATACGACTTTCACATCATCAAATTCATCTACAAGTCTCTTAATCGCCCGGAAAATATGATACATCGGCTCCCCTAGATTCTCTCTTCTATGAGCAGTTAAAAGAATCATTCGGTTATCGCCCACCCACTCAAAAATCGGGTGCTGATAATTTTCATCAACAGTAGTTGCCATCGCATCAATGGCTGTATTTCCTGTAATATATATCTTAGACTTGTCTTTTCCTTCATTCAACAAGTTTTGAGCGCTCACCTCTGTCGGAGAAAAATGCATATCGGCGAGACATCCTACCATTTGACGATTCATTTCTTCAGGATATGGGGAATATTTATTCCATGTACGGAGTCCGGCCTCAACATGTCCGATTGCAATTTGACTATGAAACGCTGCCAATGCTCCTGCAAAAGTAGTTGTAGTATCACCATGAACTAATACGATATCCGGTTTTTCTTTTTCCAAAACTTCACTAATGCTTCCTAACACTCTCTGAACTACATCATTCAATGTCTGACCTTGTTTCATAATATCCAAATCATATTCCGGCTTAATTTGAAAAGTTTCCAAAACCTGATCCAACATCTGTCTATGCTGTGCCGTAACACATGTAATCTGTTCAATCTCTTCTCGCGACTGTAATTCTTTCACTAACGGTGCCATTTTAATTGCTTCCGGTCTCGTTCCAAAAACCGTCATCACTTTAATTTTTCTCATGTTGCTACCTCTCACCATCATAAGTTAATGTAAAATCTTATTTTCAACAAAATCATCAAATTTCTTTGCCACATTTACTGCATCATATTTTTTGCGGTTTTCTTCGTTTACTTCAATTTGATATCCTTCGTATAAAATCAAATATAAATAATTTTTGATCTCATCTACTGTATAGGAAACCGTAAGTCCATTCACATCGCGTACCACATCAGCCCCCGCTCCATCAAACATCGTAATTCCAAAAATCGGTCTGTCCGCGCCAATATAATCAGCTAATTTAGCAGCGAAGAAAATGTTCTCATCTAACACACCGCTCAAATTTGCATCAATATGAATCAGCCAGTCACTATTCTTCATAAGGGATAAGCTCGTTTTATAGTCCACAGGTTTCTTGATCTGAACAATATCTAACAATTCATTATCTAAAAGATATACTTTTTCTTTTACAGACATATTTCCATAAAAGAAAACTTCTAATTTCTCCGCCAAGTCCGAATGTTCTTTTTTCATACTAGCTATAGCTTTAAGAAACAAATGCGGCGTTCTGATATCATCAAGATGTCCAATATATACCATCCGTATCTTTCCACTATTTTCTGCATCAATCTCTTTATCATACAAAGAATAATCAAAACTATGCGGAAGAACGATTGCTTTCGCTTTTATAGCGTCTGAGTATTTGCCGGTCATATATTGCTTTTGATATGGATTATTCATAATAATATAATCAGATTTTGTTATAATGGCATCTTCTAATTCTTGCTCCTTTTTATACGGAATCTGCTCTTTTTTCATTCGTTTCTTCCATATCTCGTTCTTAATCATTCTCTTAGGTGATATAATTTCCCGAATTCCCATCGGTCTGATATATCTATTCTGTAATGAATACGGAGAAATCTTTTTTATAGTTTTTAATACAAAAGGATTATTTGCGATTGGATCTCCAAACGATGCAATCCACTTAATTTCCGGTTTAATTTCTTTTATTTTCAATCCGATCTCATGTGATTCCGGAGGCATGGAACGAGTCATAATAATGTCATACTCTTTTTTATGAGCGTTAAAATACTCTATTGTTTTGTTTTTCCATATCTCCAAAGTGTCTGCCTGAATTGGAATTTTCCGAACATTTTCGCATTCCGGCAGATATTCTTTATTTCCATATGACCAAGATGCATTACTTTCCTGCATACAAACATCATATTGCAATTTAGAATTTCTGAGAAGTTTATATGTCACTAATCCTTCTGATGAATTTATCGGCGGATAAAACCAACTTATAACTAATATTTTCTTCATTAGAATTTTCCTTTCAATCTTCTTGCCATTTTCATTGCAGTGTTCCATTTTCTACCATTCAATCTGACAAATTTAAACTTTGTCTTTCGATTATATCTTATATATGCCATACAATTTATCCGTTCATATAAAGCCTTATTCACCTTCAATAAATACTGATCAAAGTCCACTATTTCTTTATATGCTCTTGCATGATCCTTATCATATTCACAATAGATAGAATAATGTGTATTTAACGTATATGTGAGAATAATTTCTATATATTCTCTTTTATTTGACGACAACTTTGAAGAAATATGTGTATAATATTCTATCAGCCATTTTATCATTTTTTTATGGTGTTCTTGATTTCGGACAAAATTATCCATATTCATGCTTTGTTCTTTTCTTCCGATAAAATAACGATAAATATCCAGATGATAATACGTAAAAGTCTCAACTTTCGTCATAGGAACAACATTATACTGCATGTCTACATAAAATGTTTTTTCTAACATTTTAAGACCGGACGTTCTTAAAATTTCTGTCTTATACGTAGATGTTGCCATAACAAAATATTCACCTTCAAGAATTTTCAGATCAATATCATCAAAGCAATAACATTTTCTATCTTCTAAATTCTTATATACAAAATATTCCGATTTACTATTGTACGTATGTTCCTTTCGATAATCACACACAACTAAATCTGCATCTTCCGATTTTAATCTATTCACAAATTTCACAAAATCAGTAGAGTTAAACCAATCATCACTATCTAAAACTCGAAAATATTTTCCCTTTGCTTCCTTGATGCCTGCGTTTATTGTAGAGCCATGCCCTCCATTTTCTTTATCAATCAGTCTGACTGTCTCCGGATAACTATCCACATACTTTTGAATAATTTCAACGGAATGATCTTTTCCTCCGTCATTTACTACAAGTATTTCTATATCATCCATTATTTCAGAAACAATCAACGAATCTAAACATCTTTTTATATATTTTTCTGTATTATATACCGGAATTAATATTGTTAATGCTTTCATGCGTTCTTCAGGATTAAAAATCCATTTTCTCCTTTCTTTCTTTCTGTTTTTTTATAATCGACTGTACAATCTGAGTATATGATGTATTATCAAAATCTACCGAATTAATTACCACATCATTCTTAACCGGTAAGGCTTCGACGAGCTCCTCCACACTAAAAAACAAATCTTGTACGCACTCAAATTTCTCATATAAATCCATCATTTTATTATAATAGTGTGGGTGCTGTGTGTATAACAGCGAGAAAGTTCTGCAGCCATTCATGAGTCCCAGTAAAGCGCCATGATAACGCATACTGATAACCACGTCACATTCTCGTACTTTTTGACAAATATTTTCAAAACTATATGCCATAGATTCTATAGAAAAATTAAATTCACTTTTCTTTTCACAAAATTCATTATAAAATTTGTAATCGCAATCGTGATAATTATAAAACGGAATAAAATGAATTTCTGTTTTTTCTATATCGTACGTACTCTGAATATGTTCAACTAACTTTTCTAAAGATCCCAGTAAATCCGCCTGACAAATCCAAATGATTCCTATCTTATATTTTTCACCTTTTTCTTTCATTACCTTTGGATATTCATTTGTTAAAACAATATCATTTATCATAGTTATTTCGTGTCCGCAAGCAGACTCTATGAGTCTTTTACTGTACTTATCTCTCACGCTAAAATTAACACTTCCGTCAATAATTCTTTTTAACTTTTCCTGATACTCCTCATTGACTATTTTTTCATTTGTACTCAACCCGATGGCATGCACTTCCTTATTCTTTTCTATAAATGATAATGCCAATTCAATGAATATTTTCCCTAAATCATATTTAAAGCTTTCTTCTTGAAGATATCCGCTATCATCTAAAATTGCTCCACCTCCAAAAATAACACTATCAAATATATCGGCCAAATGATTAAAATCAAATTTTGTTTTAGGATAATGAATAATATTCATGCCGGGATAGCGAAAAGCATCTAAATTTTCATTGTCACACATCATCACATAAATGTCATTTTTAATGACATTCAGGTCTCTGTACAATTTTTGCAGCATCAATTCATCACCCAGATTAACCGCTCCATAAAAACCAACCAATAATACTTTCGGGGATTTATCAGATGGAACTTTAAAATACTCCAAATTCACATAATCATTAACTTTTCCTAATACTGCTCTTTCGGAAAACTGCTCAAATAATCGATCTGCACATTGTTCTGTAAATTGTTTCATCTGATCTACAGAAACAATCACTTTTTCAACTCTTTGCTCTAAATTTTTTTCTAAAAGTTCTTCTTTTTCAACTAACAAAGACTGTTTTTTATCAATCTCTAAAATTTTCCGATTAAGATATTTTAGTTTTTCTATCATGCCTTGCACTCTATCCAACATTTAATTCTCAATCCCCTTTTCTACATAAATGAGTAATCATTTTCCTATTTGACTCTCATAATATGCGGCACATACTTTTTCCGCTGTACCTACTTGAATTACTTTTCCATGTTCTAACCAAACCACTTTATCACACAAACTTTTAATAGATTCTATAGAATGCGATACATAAAGAACTGTTGTACCTCCTGAAATCAAACTCCGCATTTTATTTTCACTTTTTTTCTGGAAATTCAAATCTCCCACTGAAAGAATCTCGTCCACGATCAATATTTCAGGCTCTACAATCGTTGCAACTGAAAATGCCAAACGAGCAATCATTCCTGACGAGAAATTTCTTACAGGCACTTCTAAAAAGTCATGTAATTCAGAGAAATCTACGATTTCTTGATATTTGCTGTCAATAAAATCTTTTGAATATCCCATAACAGCACCGTTAAGATATATATTTTCCCGTGCATTTAAGTCAAGGTCAAAACCTGCCCCCAATTCAATCATCGGGCAAATATTTCCTCCTACGAGAACTTTTCCTTTTGTCGGCTTCATAACTCCGGCAACCACTTTTAAAAGTGTAGATTTCCCTGCTCCATTTGATCCGACAAATCCAACCACCTGACCTTTTTCCACTTTAAAACTAACATCTTGCAATGCCCAAAACTCATTTTCTTTTTTGTGCATTTTTCGTTTTTCTCTTGCACTTTTACTGAACAAATCTACTGCCATCTGTTTTAAAGAGTTATTTTTTTCAATTCCTAAATTAAAACGCATCGATACGTTTTGAACATCTATCATAACAGCCTCCTAGATCCTACATATAATAAATAAACTTATCCTGATTTTTCTTAAATACAATCATCCCAATAACTAATGTAATTAAACATGATGCTCCGCATATAATAAAGCTTTTTACTGACGGCATTTGATCATATAAAATAATCGTTCTCGCAAACGTAATGTAATGATACAACGGATTAAATTTCAACACTTGTTGTATCCATGGATCCAGCATATTAATGTCGTACATTATAGGCGTAAAATAAGTCAAGATTGTCAGTACAATTCCATAAATATAGAACATATCCCGTAAAAATACGGATATCGTGGATAAAATGAATCCAACCCCTACTGTAAAAAGCAATAAACACAAATATGAATAGGGCAAAAGAAGATGTAATGCCGTAATATGACATTTCGTTTCACCACTGCCCGACAACAAAATCACACCATATAAAGGAATTAATGTTAACAAAAAATTAATTCCCACAAATAAGCATTTTGACAAAGGGAAAATATATTTAGGAATATATATTTTGTTCAACAAAGAGAAATTTGCCACTACAGCACTCATGGATGAATTTGATGCTTCACTATAATAATTAAAAAATGTTAGTCCCGTCATTAAATAAACAAGATAGTTTACTCCTGGCACAGAAAACTTAAAGACATTAGAAAACACAGCAGCCATAACCGCCATCATCAAAACCGGATATAATAAACTCCATAAAACACCTAGTACAGAGCGCTTATATTTCACTTTGAAATCTCTGCTGACTAATTGTCTCAATAAAAATGAATACTTTTTAAAATTATCTATGATATTTTTAATATACATTCCTTTCACCTTTCCTTTTTCTACATTCTGTACTAGTATACGCTATCCCTTTTAAAATTTCAAGCATTTCACAAGCATAGAAAGGAAAGATCCAATTTAAAAGAGCATTCCATTTTTTCTCCGATTTGGAATGCTCTGATTTCATCAATATTTCTTCATTGGAAGAATATATAGTTTTACAATATTATTTCCATAATTTTTAGCTGTCGCCCATCCATATCCATTTGGATTTTCTTTTTGTCCCAACCACTGCACATATTCTGCGCTTCCACGTTTCACATATTGAAAACGTGGATCTACAACAGGCTGTTTCAATGCTTCTTTTGAAGCATATGCCTTCAGATGCTGAACATGAGCTCTGATTCCAATCCGAATAGAATCAAATTTTGCTCCTGATGATCCCCCGCCAATAGCTCCTATCCCAGCAAAATTATATTGATCTTTCTTAACATCTCCACCGAACTTCAAAAACCCAGTTTCCATCATTGCCTGTGCAAAAGCGACCTCTGCTTTTACGCCTTCTACTTCACTTTCCTCCTTATATATCTGACAGAACTTCTCTATTGTAGGCGCTTCGCTCACATTACTGTATGGATATGATACCGTCGCCTTATTTTTATAAAACTTAACCATTTGAGAAACAGACACATTTGTTTTACCCATAATAGAGTACAACGTTTTTTCTGTTTCTAAAAGTGTCCATTTTTGGGCTGTCGATTGATTAAAAGTATAAGTTTGAACATTTGTCCCTGCTGCTGCAGATGCAGATGTAACATCTAATACAGTACCCAATTTTGACTGTATATAATATTTACCATCTCCCGCATCCACAAATCTCCAAAGCTGAGCATCGGAGCCGTTCCACGAATACTGCCATACATTTGCACCTGCTGTTCTTGATCCATTTGCCACATCCAATACTTTTCCGGATAATTTTGACTCTATCTTATAATATCCGTCAGACACTTTCTCAATCTCAAATTCTTGTGCCTCCGTGTTATTTATATTATAGATCCAAATATTTCCAAAATTTGCTTTAGAACCATTGGCGATATCTAAAGTTTTCGATGAACTTAACGCTGTCTGAATCGTATATATTCCTTCCGGAACTTCGATCGAATCATATTCTTTTTCCAAATGCCATTTCTGTGCCAAACTACCGTTTGCTGTATACGTCCAAATATTTGTATATGGTGCATACACAGCGCTCCAAATATCAAGAACTGTACCTGTTTTGGATCGAATATAATACCCCTCGCTTGTACTCACAAATTTCCAAAGCTGTGTATCTGAATTTGCAACCCATTTTTTTTGCACTACATTCACACCCGCTTTTCGCGTATCATTTTCTACTGTCAGTGCTTTTCCCGAATGCTCGGCAATAATTTTATAATATCCTTTTCCCACATAGGAAATATTAAACCGCTGTGGCTTCGTGCCATTATAATAATACAACCATACATTCGCACCATCCACTTTAGAAGCATTCGCTACATCTATAGTGTATTCAGATTCTTTAGAACTTCTTAATGTATATTTTCCATCTTTCACCGGCTGATAAGTAGATGCTTCAAATTTCCATTGTTGTCTTTTACCGCTCTCCAGATAACTCATCTGTACATTCATCCCTGATGAAGCTGTATTTCCACTAATGGAAAGAAATGTTCCCAGTTTCGACTGTAAATAATATCCACCGTCTTCCGCCTCGATAATCCTCCAAAGTTGTGCTTCTGATCCATTCCATGAATACTGCCATACATTCGCACCCTGCTTCTTAGATCCGTTTGCTACATCTAAGGACTTTCCGGACTTTTCAGAAAGAATCTGATAATATCCATTTCCCACATAATATAGTTCAAATCTCTGTGCTGATGTATTATTGGAGGCATACATCTGGATATTTGCATAATCTGTTTCCACCGCAGACGCTATATCTAAAACCTGCTTACTGTTTGTTGCATTTGATATCGTATATGTTCCGTTCTCAAGAGGTCTTTCATCAATCCCCTCTTTTCCCGATTCCAGTTTCCATTTTTGCGCGTCACTTCCATTCGCCGTATACATTTGAATATTTGTTCCTTCGGCGATAATTCCACTAAAAATATCTACAACTGTTCCCAATTTTGATTTTATGTAATAACTTCCATCCGAATTAACGATAAACTTCCAAAGTTGAGCGTTACTTCCGTTCCATGAATATTCCCACAAATTTGCGCCTGGTTCACTCGATGCATTTGCCACATCCAAAGATTTTCCTGATTGAACCGATAAAATTTGATAATATCCGGCTCCCATATACTTTATATCGAACATCTGATTTTTCGCACCCACATATGTTCCAAGCGTAGCATTTTGTCCGTTAATCGAAATTACATTCTCAGAAAATTTTGCATTTGAAATAACATACCTTCCATTTGCAACAGGTGCATTCTCCGCTTTTTTCAGCACCCATTTCTGGATATTATTTCCATTCACCTGATCCATACATACATTCGTTCCCGAAACCACATTCGATGTTGCTAACCCTATTGTTGTTCCTAATTTTGATCTTATATAATATGTTCCGTTATCTGCTTTTACAAATTTCCAAAGTTGAGCATCACTGCTATTCCATGCATATTGCTGCAAATTCGCATTTTTCTTCTCAGATCCATTTAAAATATCTAAGCTTTTTCCCGAGTGTTCTGCCACGATCTTATAATATCCGTTTCCGACATATTCCACTTCAAATCTCTGTGCCGAAATATTTTTCAGACTATCTAATTCAACATTGGCGAAATTATCTGATGATTCTTTTGATACTGTAAGAACTTGATTTTTATTTACACTATTTGCAATCGTATATGTACCGTTTTCTATCGTTTTATTATCAGCTTTAGTCAATTTCCACTTTTGAGCATTGCTTTGATTACAAGTATATGTCCATACTGTATTCCCATCGCTTGTCACTCCCGAGTGTATATCTATACAAGTATTCAACGCTGACATAATATAATATGTTCCGTTTCCCGCATCAATAAAACACCATTTTTGTGCTTCTAAAGCACTATTTCTCTCTCTTTGTTCTATATACGCGTAACCTGCTTTTCCATCTCCAACTGCTTGCAACGCTTTTCCCGAATGCTCAGCAATGATATTATAATAACCATTTCCGATACTAACTATTTCAAATCGTTGTGAAGAAATATTTTCTTTTTTTGTGGATAAAACTGTTCCCGCTCCTGAAGTGAAAAGATCATTGCTTATTTTAATACCTTTTCCTGATGCCAATACACTATCCAAGGTGTACGTTCCCTCCGGAACATTAACTCTTACTCCCATTTTTTGCAATCCGAGATATCTTGCAATCCCTGTAGCGTCTGCAACTCCAAGCTTTTTAAGTCCTGATTCCGTTTTCAAAAAATTATTTACATCACTACCATTTGAAAGGAATGCATGTTCTACAATAAGTCCCGGAATTCCATGTTCTTTACAATGAATCTGAACAGAAAAATAGTCTGAAATAGAACCATCCGGATATTTTTCATTAATTGTAGTATCTTTACTGTATACAGACCGTCTTCCTAATCCGATTGCCACAAGCTCATCTAAAATTGCTTCTCCTAATTTACGACCTGCCGCACCCACTTCTGCTTTCCAACTATTATTAGGCACAATTACTTCTGCTCCACTTGCAGCTGACGATACAGAAGAATTAAGATGAAAGCTAACAAATATTTTAGCTCCTGCATTTACAGCCGCTTTTACGCGATCTTCCATACACGTAATTCCCGGCTTATTGTAAGGACACGCAGCACCTGTGCGTGTCATATATACTGTAACACCTGCATATTGCTCAAGTTCCTGTTTACAGTAATTGGCAATCTTTAATGTTAAGTCTTCTTCCCTTAATCCATACCCTTGTGCTCCCGCATCATTTGCATCATGCCCCGGGTCTAACGCGACCACAACATTTCCCGATTTTGCATCAGAAGCGTTCCCATAAGTACTTACCGTATTCATTCGATCTGCACTGACCACCTCCAATGCTTCTGCTATATTATCTTGTGCTTCTGCAACTCCATTTTCATCTATTGTTACAACCGAAGTTTCTACACTCGACTCTTCTTCAGAAAATTGACCTTCAACCGGTTTTAATTCTTCAATCCCTTCATATTCGGTATCCACACCAAATTCAGCTTTGACCCCGATATCATCAAGTGCAATTTTCTTTTCTTCTGCACTACTTTTTATAAGAAGATTTGTTGCTTTATAAATTCCCGCTGATACACCCTGCGCATATTCTTTTTCAAACAGATATAATGTTCCCGACTGTTTTGCGAGATTCCATTCCTCTTGATTACCTTCTTCATCCTCGATCATTAAGGCTATTGTTTCTGCCCCTGTAATTTCTTTATCAAATGAAAACACAATTCTTTGTGTACCGGGAGTTTGTACATAGGGACTTTCAATATACACAAAGTTCACTTTCCCATAAGTAATCCCTATTTTTCCACTTTCTACTTCTTGCTCTGTTCCTTCAGTGGCATCTGTATTAACAGAAGACTGATCTTCATTTAGTCCATCTTCTGTTTTATTCTGATTTTGATTCTGTGTATTATCCTCTTCAGTAAATTGTTTACCCCCATCTTCTATATTCGCTGACTGATTTTCTTCTATTCTATCTCCATAGTTTTCCGTTCCGTAAACAACATTCATCGAAACATTTCCTGTAAGCATACTGGCAAACAAGATTCCTGCAATTATCTTTTTTATTTTTCTCTTCATACTTCTCTTGTATATCTCCTTACTCGCTTTTCTTCTTATACTATTTCTTTAATCTCAATTTCAAAATGACATTATTCCGCTATAACCGTCATAATTAGCTCCATGTGATGTTTGCAAAACTTTTCCTTCTTCAGTCAGTTTTATTCCATCACAGTCATATGTCTCAAGATATGTATTAATAATGCATCCTATAATCTGTATTTCACCGGTTGTTCCCATACTTCGTATGTATTCTCCGGTTGCAGCATTAAAATCCAGATCGATCAGATGTGTTTCTTCATTTACTTTAAAACTTAACAGCTGACAACCTTCCGTCAAAATTCCGTTTCCCTGAAGAGCCTTCCATATATCATATTCCGTTTTAACTGTAATGGTTTTTCCCATTATCTCTCCGGTTATGTCATCAACATAATAAACTCTGGCTTCCCTTGAATTTTCGTCTTCATCCTCATCTTCTTCAACCTTTTTATTCTCATCTGCTTCTTCATCTTTTTTATTGAAATCTTCTGCATCTTCTTTTTTATCTAGATTTTGTTCTATTTTCGTATCGTCTTTATCTTCATTGTCTTTATTTGCACAACCTGCCATAATAAAACAAGATATTCCAAGCAATAAACTTATTATCACTACCGATAAGCATCTTTTCTTCTTCATATTGTCGCACTCCTCTTATTCACCTTATTAAATACTACTTACTAATAATAACAAAAACAAAGTTTCTTTACAATTACAAGTTTTTCCATTTGTTATTAACTTGTGATAATGTCTCCTTAAGATTCACTTGAGGTTTTGTCTCTTT
>ENA-ORTD01000388-ORTD01000388.1-human-gut-metagenome-genome-assembly--contig:-NODE-388-length-43198-cov-10.022136_pt1 | contig 43198 bp, 62 predicted proteins | sample MGYA00241907_ERZ509178 | MGnify/ENA primary metagenome ERZ509178 (study PRJEB26280, sample SAMEA2338793) | human gut metagenome | biome: human gut; feature: human-associated habitat; material: faeces...
GGGAGATGCTGCCTAATCCGGATGTCCTGTCCGATATTTTTGTAGAAGATTTGTCTGTTGCGGAGATGCTTGACCGCATGAACAGGAGGATCGCGGTTCTGTATGACAGGGAGCATACCATCGGTCATGCCTACTTCATGCCCCTGAAGAAAAACCCGACGATAGAGGTTCTGGCCGGCATTTTTGCAGACAGCATCCTTCCCCTTCTGCAGGAATATTTTTATGAGGACTATGAGAAAATCAGGCTGGTGCTCGGCGATAACAGAAAGACAGATGCAGAGGAACAGTTTATCACGGTTAAACCCAACGACTACGGGGAACTGTTCGGTGATACAGAGGTTGGCCTGGATGACGGGTGCAGTTATGAGGTGAACGATTCTGCATTCAGCAATATAGAGGCTTACCGTTCCATCTAAAGGAAAAAGAAGCGAGGTGCGGCAGTGAAGCCAGTTTATCAAATTAAAGAGTATGGTTCGTTTATTTCCGAAAAAGAGGCTGCCGGCTATGAGACTCTGCCGGAATATATCTTCAGGCAGCTGGAAGATTTCATCCTGACAAGCCGCAGCAGCGATACGGATGCTCTGGAACTGATGGGGATTTCCGCAAAGAAGGGGATTGGCAAGGTTATCACAGCGAAAAATTATGTCGGAATCATCACATTGAAGGATGGGGCGGTTATTGAAATAGGGCTACCGCAATCCCATTGGCTTTAGACGGTGGGTTAAGGTAGCCAAAAGTGGTGGCTCGTGCTATACTTGTGTTATGGGAACGTGGAAATCAAAAAACAGACACAAGTATTTGTTACAGTATCATATTATTTTCGTATGCAAGTATAGAAAGAAATTGCTGATGCCATGCGATGCTTTGGTCAAACTGTCAAAATTATTTAAGGTTAAGACAGATTATTTATTAGGTCTTGCATCGCCAGATGAGAAAGAGGTGTGACAGAAGAAAAGGAGAATGAAGATATTGAAAGAATCTTCGCTCTCCTTGAATAAGACAAAGTGAACTGGATGGCTTTAAAGTTCATAATATGTAATGATTTTGTCTTTAGGTTTAGTTGTACCGCAAGCACAAGTTCCTACAGCATTAGAATTAACAATTCCGCATTTTGGACATTTCCATGAATCTGATGAAACAGTTGTTTTTGACGTAGGTGACAAGTTAGAAAGTCCCATGTAATCTCTGACCGCGTTACGAATTAGATCAGATGTAGTGATACCATTACGCCGACAGTAATTCTGCACATCATTATAAAAGGATGGAGATACTGAGGCGCCGATTTGATACCTTTGCTTGGTGGATGATGAAAACTCTTCGGGATAGTCAATAGATTCACTGTGGCGTGAAGATGAAGCAACACCTATAGCAATAAACACAGCAACAATAAAAATTAAGAATACCAGTAATATCATGATTTTCTCTCCCTTTATTTACTCGGCCCTGGCGGGGGCCTGTAAAAGGAGTATACAGCAGGGAGGAGGATAAATCAACCAGAGTAGGAAACCGGTACAAACGGTGCAGCATAAGATGAAATAGAAGGGGGAGAAAGCCATGAAAGAATCGACATTTACGAATTGTATTGATATTCATGGAGAAAAGTCCAGGCTGGATGAACTCTCCGAAGAGAAGAAAAGGCAGGTGGCGGCTCTGCTGTCAGATCGCTTTATGGAAATGGCAGGATACAGGAGAAAACACGCCTGAAGGCGTGGACACTGGACAAGCTGTACTTTGAAAATAGGCTCCTCTGGAATTGAGGAGAGAAAGGAAAAATGATGAGAAAAGAGCATCCAATGACAACGGAGCGGCGGGTGAATGAAGCTCTACGGGAGGAAAACCGTTTCCTGAACCATGCGCTGCTGTTTACAGAGATTCTGGCAGCCGGCTTCTTTGGGGCATTTCTGGCGGTGATGGGGGCGGCTGGATGGTTATAGTTCTGCCACCTACCTGCAAGACCTGCAGGAAGCGTTACCAATGCCTGGAATATACCCGGTGGTATCCATGCAGGGACTATGAGCGGGAGGTGAAACGACATGTACGAGTGGAAAGTAAGCAGAAACGTCAGCTGCTACCAGATTTACCGTCAGACACGGCCGCTGCGGCCGGGAGAACCAATGCACAGCGGCGTGCGGGAGACAAGAGGACCATATGCGACCGAAGAGGAGGCACAGGCGGCAGCAGATGAGCTGAATGCAAAGAGAAGATAGGAAAACAGGAGGAAACAGGAATGGATTTACAGAAAAGGGCGATGGAGCTTTCAGTGAAGGTGGCGGAGGCGATCAACCCGGTGAGCTGGAAGGATGCGCCGCTGTGCATTCTTGCGCTGGAAAGTTATGCAAGAGAGCTCCAGGAACGGCTTCCGGAGGCAGGAACAGTGGCGGACGAGCTTGCAGCTCATATCAGCTATCTTACAGTGGTACATGAACGTAAAGAAAATGCGCCCGCCGGCGGCAACCGGACAGGCGCAGGTGAAAATAAGTAAACATGATAAGTGTAACCCAGAACAGGAGGAAATGCAAGATGCAGTGTATTGGAAGACTGAGAAGCTGTTTCCGGGAGCCGGGCGGGAAGTACGTGACAGTGTTTGAGACGGATGATCCGGTGACAACGCAGGCGGACGCAGTCCGCGGGAAATGCCTGTCGATTTCAGCGAGGGTATATCGTCCTCCCAGGAGTCTGAGCGCCAATGCCTATGCCTGGAGCTTAATCTCCCGGCTGGCGGCCAAGATGTCCACCAGCGGGCAGGCATGGACGAAAGAGGAGATGTACCGGGAGATGCTGGCAAGATACGGGGCAGACGATACGGACAGCCACGGGCGGCCTCTGACCTTTACCGTCCGGGCGGATGTGGAACCGGGGAAATTTGGCGTACTCTGCCGCCCCATCGGAGCGGAGTACCGGAACGGGAAACATTATGTGCATTACCAGGCCGTAAAGGGAAGCAGCCAGTATGACAGTGAGGAGATGGCCCACTTTCTGGACGGGATTATCTCAGACTGCAGGGAGCAGGGGATTGAAACGCTGCCCCAGGCGGAGCTTGACCGGCTCAGAAGGAGCTGGCGATGAAACTTTTCAGTGTGTTAGTAGATGACCTGGAGCACTGTATTGTAACAGGCAGCAGCCAGGTGGAAATCCATCATGTATTTAACGGGCCGAACCGCAGTCTGTCAGAAAAATACGGATTCCTGATTCCGCTCCGCCCGGACTGGCATAATTTTAAACCTTACAGTATCCACATGGATCAGGAGTTTGACAATTCCTGGAAACGGTATGCCCAGCGGTATTATGAGGAGCATATCGGCAGCAGGGAGGACTTCATCCGGGAGTTCGGCAAATCTTATTTATAATTTAGACCTCCGTGGCAGGAATTCCATGATATATCACAGATACATAGAGCCATGCCATTGGTGATACATCCGGCCGGGGACTTGACCGTACCCCGACAGAAAGGAGAGAGCAAAATGGGAAGAAATGCGGAATTTGATACTCTCGCCGGCGGCGAGCTGAACATGCAGTTTAAGAGGGCCATCCGGCAGATTGGGGCCAATATCATGGATCCTAACATGGATCCGAAGGCGTCCCGCAGCATAACGGTATCCCTTACCTTTAAGCCGAGAGGCGACGGCACGGTAGGGCTGGCTTTTAAAGTGACGCCCAAACTTGCCGGGCCGGCAAAGGTGGACACTACCCTGCTCATTGGACAGGATGCCCGAACCGGTCAGGTAGTCCTTAACGAGCCGGGAGCTGCGATGCGCCCTGTTGTCGTGGAGGCGGAAGAGGTGAAAGCCTGCAATCCGGAGACGGGAGAAATTTATGAGCCGGAAGACGGCCCCATTGATTTAAGAGCGAAACGATAGAAAAAAGGAAGGAGAAAAACAGATGGAACAGTTAAAAGAAGCTATGGAGCATTTTGAGGAGCTTGTAAAGAGGGCAGATGCACCGCAGGTGCTGGAAATCTGCGGAAAGACCTATGTGAATCGGGATTTAAGACGTTATGACGAGGCACCAAAGGCCAGACCGGTCCAGGCCAGAACCCTGACGGCCCTGATGGATTATATGGAACACTGCAGCCAGGAGTTTCCGGGCCGCATGATCATCCATATTGAGGATCCCACCCATGTAAGGCTCCTGTCAGAACTGGATGCGGAGCGCGAAAGGGAGACATTGTTTGAGACAGCGGCGGAGACTTCCGCCTTCCGGTTCGGGGAGTGGTATGACCAGGAAAACTTTATGATTGCCCTGCAGGCAAATTTCCAGGCCAATGATGACCTGGCGGCGGTCCTTAAGTTAGCCGGCAACATCGTGAGTAAGAATGACCAGACCTATTCCGATGACGGAACCACCCAGGTTGCCACGATGACCGTAGGGGGTGGCCAGCAAAGCGGATGCCATTGTCCCAAATCCGGTGACGTTAATCCCGTACCGTACCTTCCAGGAGGTAGAGCAGCCGGAAAGCCAGTTTGTGTTCCGGATCGGGAAACGGAACGAGGCTCCTTCCTTTAAGCTGGTGGAAGCGGAGGGAGGACTCTGGAGGCTGGCGGCAGTGAATCAGATTAAGGCTTATATCTATGATATTTTAGGAAACTTACCGGAGGAAATTTCTGAAAAAGTAGTTGTAATCGGATAAGGAATGGAACCGGAACGGGAGGGCTGCTTTTATGGCCGCCCTGGGATATTCCTGGAAGAAGCGTTTTCCATAGCCGTTTACGGATGTAGGTTGCTATGGCGAATGAAAGGCCGGGTTCTTCTGCTGGCGGGGAAACCTTCCGGCAGCGGAGCTCAAAGGGCCGGGAAACCGGGAAAACAGGGGAACGGCATCCGGGCAGCAGGCCCGTTCCGATGAGCCGGAAAGGCAGGATATATGGCAAAAGCGGGGATTGATTATTTTCCCCTTAATTGCCGGCTGGATGAGAAATTTGAACTGATAGAAGCGGAATATGGATTAAAAGGGTTTGCAGTAATCGTCAAGCTGCTTCAGAGGATTTATGGGGAGCATGGTTATTACTGTGAATGGAATGACGATATTGCCCTTCTGTTTGCGAGGCAGGTCCTTTCCTGCAGCGGGGCAAACAATTTAATAGCCAGCATTGTGGCAGCTTCTGTCAGGCGGGGTATCTTTGATCAGACGCTTTTCGATAAGTATGGGATTTTAACATCCAAGGGAATCCAGAAACGGTACCTGGAAATCACCTACAAACGAAAAGCGGTAGAGATGAAAAAAGCATACCTTTTATTAAGTGCAGCCGAAATTAAGGGAAATGTCACCATTTTGGGCGATTCTGTCGACAGAAATGAAGAAAATGACGACAGAAATGGACAAAGTAAAGGAAAGGAAAGTAAAGAAAAGGATATAAAAAGAGTCGAACGTCCGGTTCCGGCCCGTCCGACCTTCTCCGAAGACTCCTTTGAGATGCGCTGTGTGGAACAGCTGGTAAGGGCGGTTAAGGAACAGCTTCCAGGAGCAAGGGTTCCGGAATCCCTGGAGGAAAAGGCACGATGGGCCGTCCATGTGGAACGGATGAGGCGTCTGGACAAACGGACGGAGGCAGAGATTCTGGAGGCGTTAAATTACGCTGTTACGGATCCATTCTGGAAGACGAACATCAGAAGCACAGCGAAGCTCAGGGAAAAGTTTGAAACGCTGATTTTACAGGCGCGGCAGAAACGGAGCCGGGCAGCAGGAGGAAACAGAGATGAGAATGAACTTGAAGCCTGGAGATCGCACCACGATTACTACGGCCAATATCTCAACCGAAGCCACAGTGGTTAGCGTAACCCGGTATGAATATGGCAGCACATCCGGCTGGGAAGTGGTGTATGACATTCCGGGTTACGGGATTACCCAGCCATACTGGTATGACGATCGCACAAGCTATGCGGACAGCCGGAGGGCCCGGAGCGGGATGCCGGCAGAGTACATTTATAAGCGGGGGCAGCATTTCCGCTGGGATTATTACGGGACAGGGGAAGAGATTGAGATGCTCAAAAAAATCGCCAATTCCTTTGTGGGCCGTTACCAGGAGTTCCGGCGGTCCGGCCGGGGCCTTTATATCTGCTCCCGGACAAAGGGAAGCGGGAAGACTCTCCTGGCCTGCTGCCTGGCCAACGAGGTCATGGAAAAATATAATGCGGTGGTGAAATTCATGCAGGTATTAGACTATATCGAGCTGATTAAGAAAAAGGGAGACGGCGCGGAGGCGGCACAAGAACAGAAGCGCAGCCTGAAGGAATGCAGCCTTCTGATTCTGGATGATATGGGAGTGCAGACGGAAAAGCAGGAATGGATCAACAATGCCCTGTTTTCCCTGATTGACGAGCGGTACCGGAACATGCTGCCGACGATTTACACTTCCAACCTGCCGATGGAGCGGGCCTCAGGGGATGATCGGATCCAGAGCCGTATTTACGGGACAAGCGTTCCCCTGCTCCTGCCGGAGGTGTCCATTCGTGACCGCCTGGCAGATCAGTACAGGGATGAATTTTTAAGGACGGTATTAAATTCTTAGGGGAGACGGAAAAGTGAAAAACAGAGAGAAGAGAGAGGCTGTCTGCCGGGTACTGGAACAGGAAAAGAGCCTGGAATTTGCCAGACTGCAGGAGAGGACAGGGATTGTGGATTATACCCTCCGCTATCTGCTGGGGGAACTGACCAGGGAGGGAAGGATTGAGAGAAATTACCAGAAAGGGAAGAAAGTTTACTGTCTGGCAAGGCAGGAAAACCATACAGTGAAGGAAAAAGAGCGCACCGGCGGCATCAATCCTGCAGAGCTTAGCGCGGTGAGGCGGTGGGCGAAGCCAGGACAAACAGTCCGGCTCTGGAATCCGTCCGGGACACTGGATGATGAAACCGGCCGGGTGGAGAAAACAAAAATCAAAGCGGTGTATCCGCACCTGGTGGTGTTCGAGAATGGCCGGAGCGCTACCTGGGCACAGCTGGCGCTGTACTGCCGGAATAAGCGGGGATATATTTGCTGAGGAAGGAGACAGGAATGCGAAAGAAAATCAATCGAGAGGAGATTCTGGAGGCGGTTAAAACATACATAGCGGTTCACGGCTATCCTCCAACGAACCGGGAGCTTGTGGAAGAAACAGGGTATTCCCTTTCCACCGTGAATGGATGCCTGAAGAGCATGCTGAAGGAGGGAATCCTGGAAACCGATCATCCGCTGGGTTCACCCCGTGCAATTCGCGTTCCGGGGATGATATGGCAGGAGGGATAATATGGACGAGGTAAAAAGCGGCCTGACCTTCGAGCAGGCCAAAGGAATGGCGGATCGGGCAATCCGGGACGTGAAAAACGGGATTGTGTCGGCCGGATACGCTCTTAAGGCGATCAGAAGTGAGAGGCTTTGGGAGGAGCAGGGGTTTACCAGTTTTGATGACTTTATGGAGCGATGCTACCAGAAGGATAAGAGCTGGGCTTCCAACTGCATCCGGGTGTATGAGCAATTCGGAGAACTTGCCGGGCCGGAGCAGATGCCAAGGCTGCAGGCAAAGTATCAGGAGTATTCCGCCGGCGGGCTGATTGAAATGCTGTCCATGCCGGAAGAACTGAGAGAGCAGGTGACGGCAGACATGCCGGTGAGAGAAATCCGGGAGCTGAAGCGGGAGGCCAGAAAAGTTGCGACATCGCAACCAGAGGAAGATCCGGAGGGGGAGCAGCTGGAAGGACAGATGGAAATTTATGATTTTCCGGAATTTATGCCGGAACCGTGTGCCACAGAAACGCAGCAAGAGGAGTGGAAAGAGAAAGGCGGCTGGATCGCCCGGGAAACCGGCGGGAGCGATGTGATCCATGTGACAGAGCTGGCGGATGATATGGACGAGTGGGACAGCCAGGGTGAAGAACCTGCTGCCGAAAGGCAGCCGGAAAGACACTGGGCTAAGACCTGTATCACGGGGTGGAGCAAATATGGGAACTGCGTCTGCTGCGGATCGAGAGGAGTCAAGTGCTGCGTATCCTGTGAGGAGCCATGTAACAGCCGGTGCGGATGGATACCAGAACCGGCAGAAGGACAGGAGGGGCGTCAGATAAAAGTGCCGGAAATAAATATCCTGCCTGAATCCCTGCCGGAAAAATCGGACTTAGAAGAAGAGAAAGGGGAATCGGGCGAGGAGGAAGAGCGGGAAGCTTCAGAGGGGCAGCAGGAGGAGCCGGAAGCGACACAAAGAAAAATAAGTGTGGAGGGATTGCTGGAAAAATACGAAAGGGAACTGGCCGAGATGCAGGAGGCCTTTCAGGATACGCCAAAAGCTCAATGGCCCCTGGCAATCGAGAAGACGCGGATCCTTGCGGCAGCCCTCCGGCTTCTGGCAGAGCAGGAAAGAAAGCAGCAGGAGGAGCCGGAATCCCTGGGGCAGGCTCAGCCGGAACTTCCACTGATGAAAAATAACGACCAGAGGAAGGAATGGCTGAGAAATTACCAGGCCTGGGGACTGTGGTATGAGGATGAGCGGATCGGAGTCCGGTATTACAAATATGATTTTGAAAATGGCGCCTGTCTGATTGCCGAGGAATATCCGGCAGTAGGGAAAATGAATTTTACAGCATCTTACCTGCATCTGGTGGGCGGACCGGAACCGCCGAAACATCCAAGCTATGGATGCCCCAGGTGGAGCCGGCACGAAAGATATGACAAGCATCCAGACAGTGAAACAGAGCTGGTGGAGTTTTTAAAGGCGGTGCAGAGATAGGCAGCAGAAGAACGAGGAAAACAGGAATAGGAGGAAGTAGATAATCCGCGGTAAATGGGTGGCCACCCGACGAAGAACGAGGATGATGACGAAGCGGCAAAGGGAACTGATTGAGAACAACATAGGGCTTGCAAAATATACAGCAAAGAAATTCCATACGATGCCTTTAGAGATGGATGATATTTATTCAGCCGCATATCTGGGGTTAGTAAAAGCAGCAAAAAAGTTCGATGAAGGGAGAGCCGTTTCATTTTCGACTTTTGCCTGCAGGGTAATGGAAAATGAGATAAAAATACTTTGGAGGAGAGAGAAAAAATATAATACCTTATTTTACCTGGATGCGCCGATAGACGCAGACCAGGGGGAAGGGACCTTTAAAGACACGATACCGGATCCGCTCAACCACTATCTCTGGCCGGAACACCTTTTTGATATGCAGAGAGGTGTGACTCGGTTAAAAAGAAACGAACGGAGATTGCTGAACCTGTTGATTGAGAATCCGGAACTGACGCAGAAGGAGTGTGCAGAGAGGATGAACCGTTCCCAACCGCAGGTATCACGGTTATTAAAAGGGATTCGGGAGAAGTTAAGACAATAGGAGGCGCCTATGAAAAAGCTGTGTATTCAGGTATGTGAAAAGGCCCTATTGACCATAGAGGTAACAGAGGAGATGGAACGGGACTTTTATGAGTGCTGGGGTATGGCAAACCATACAGATACTTTAAAAGACTGCAGCACCTGCAGTTGGCATGGACAGGACATTACTTGCGGGACATCTGCCTGCGAGATTATGGCCGAGCGGGGCAGCAGGGAGGGGAGGATAAGATGGAGCGACTGACACATGAGAGAAGCAACGGAATAAAAGAAGGATACTGGAGTCCAAACAAAAAAGAGGAGCTGATCCAGAGGCTGGCAGCCTATGAAAATACAGGCTTAACCCCTGAGAAAATAAATCAGCTGAAGGAAAAACAGAAGAAACAAGGGTGGATGCCGGCAGAGAAACCACCAGAAACAGAAGATTATATTCTGCTGTCATTTGATAACTTTACCCTTCCAATGATAGGGAGATATGAAGAAGATCAGGAAGGTGGAGCATATTATCTGGGAGATGAGGAAGAGACATGTTTGAGCCATAACCTGTATGTGAACGCCTGGATGCCACTTCCAGAACCATACCACAGAGGAGGACAGAATGAAACATGATTTATACCACAACGGCAGCGGCGTGAGAGATCCCGTCGCTTGCCGGGCCATAAGAGAGGCAGACCGGCAGCCAGAACAGGTCAGTAAAGCCGTGGAGCTGATGAAGCTTACAGCGAAAAATTTTGACTGCGAGGTAGTTGGCCGGATTGTGTTAAGGGATAAGAAAACAGGGAGGGTGTGGCCATGACGGAAAAGCAGGAACTGCCCTCAGGGGCTTTGGAAAAATTTATCTGCTTTGCAGAAACCTGCCAGGAAAACTACAGGATTGCCTATTCCTGCGTAGGGGATGAAGACAAAAGGCTTCAGGATCTGTTACATGCATTAGAGTTTACAGATAATAAGTATGACATGCACAATGAGGCTTTAAAACTGTGGATGAGCCGAAAAGAGCGGAGGGTGAAAAAGGATGCTGCTTTGCTGAACCGGGAAATAGCAGAATATTTCCAGGAAGGGAACGGGAAAAAGTTTTTAAATGAGCTTCGCCAGCTGCTGGGCCGGCAGAGGAAAGCAGAGCAGTATCTGGAAGGACGCAGGGAGTACCGAAAGCGGATGCCGGAAGGTGGAGGGAGGAGCTTATAATGGAGCATAACCCGGCAAATGAAATAAAAGAAGTAATGTGGAAGTTTTTAATGGACTATGGACAGCAGCCCAACATTCCGGCATTAAAGTCTTATGTCTACGATTTGATTCAGATGACAACTCAAAAGACAGCCGGGCAGCGTCAGATAAAGGGTCATATAAGCTGGGAAGAGCTTGATATGACAATGATGAGTATTGTAATTGAGGCGACGGCGCTTGTGCTGTCTGGGGAGTTAGACAAGCTGAAATAGCAGCAGGAAGTTAGGCAGAAGCAGCGCAGGGGCAGCAGGACAGGAGGAGATGCCATTGAATATTAAAATAACCAGAAAACTGCTGGATGATTACAGAAAAATAAAGCGAGAGATTCCGATATTAGAAATAGAACTGGAGGAAATGAAAACCACAGATTCCGGCATTGGGAACAGCACAATCCTTGACTACCGGACAGGACAGGCAAGGCCTCAGAGCGTTGTTGGTTTTGATAAGGAACTTTATGACCGGAGAGAAAGAAGCCTGGAAAAAAAGAAGGCCCAGGTTAAAGCTGTAGAGCAGTGGATCAATCAGATAGAGGAGGGGCAGACACGCTGTATCTTTCGGATGTACTACATAGATGGAATGACTTGGCTCAAGATAGCAGATAAAACGGGGTATACAGGGAATCCAGATTATGTACGGATAATGATTCGCGATAAATTTCTTTTAAAATGCGGAATTAAATAAAAAAAGTTCGTTTTATTCGGAAAGTTCGTTTTATAATATAATGGAAGCCAAAGGCACTCAGGCCGGCGGCTTTCCTCCCCTAGTTCACATAAATGCCGGGGAGACCCGGCAAGATGGATCTTTAGCTCAGTCGGTAGAGCAGATGGCTGTTAATCATCAAGTCCCAGGTTCGATTCCTGGAGGATCCGTTGGCAGACGGAAGCCTGCTACCCCATAAAACTTTCCTTTTGTTTTTCACCCGGATTTATTCCGGGTGTTTTTTTTGATTTATACACAATATGTTGATAAAGATGTGGATAAAAATACTAGATAAAGTATTTAAAACACTTGACATATGGTAAACCCTATGATATAATACATGATGTAAGGAGGTGAGATACAGATGAGAGGCGAAAGCCGAAAAAAGAAAAAGTCCCATAGCAGATTGAAAGCTTGGCTGGCTGAACTGCTAAAGGACTTGATTGTGGCGATAACCGCCGCGATAGTTTCTAAGCTACTGGAATAGTAGCGGAGAGGGGCGAAAGCCCTTCTCTTAATAAAAGTATATCATACTCATCTGTAGAAAACAATATGAAAGAAATTATAAGAATAGCATTGGTTTTTCTTGCGGCTATCTATTTCGGAAAGGCTGCATACTGTACAGTACAAATAATCCGGGAAATATGGAGGGAGAAAAGAAAATGCCAATAGGTAAGCCAAATGCGCAGACAATAGCGTCTGAGAAGTATCAAAAGAAAGTTGGCTACATGACAAAGGGATTTAAAATCAAACGGGAAGTAGCAGAACGCTTTGAAAAGGCCTGCGAGGCGGCAGGAGTCAGCCAGGCTGCCCAGATTACAGAGCTGATGCTTTCCTTTGCGAAGGAGCAGGAAGAAAAGAACAGGAAGTAAGGAGAGAGCGCCTGAGAGGGCGCTTTTTCCTTTGTCCTGAGCCATGGATGGGGAGTAGGTACTACTTACCCCCTACCCCCTATGCGGGGACGCGGAAGGCGCGGTATTTTTGGCTTTCCAGGGAAAAAATTTATGGCACTTCCTTCCGCTTTTGGGAAGCTGCCAGAGGAGGTGATCGGGTTATGGTGGTGAATCAAAAACAGCTGGCGGAATGCCTGGGCTTAAGTTCCAGGAGAGTCCGTGGATTAAGGGAAGAGGGGCTTTTTAAGCTGACCCAGGAGGGAAAAGGATACAACCTGGAAAAGAGCATTCAGGAATACATTGAGTACAAGGTAAATGCGGAAACGGGCAGGCGTGCCCTAATATCAAAAGAGGAAGTGCAGGCGCAGCACGAGGAAGTGAAGAAACAGATTTCCATATTGAAGCTGAGAAGGCTTCGCAGAGAGCTCCATGAGGCGGCTGATGTGGAGGCCTTTCTTTCCGACATGCTGACTCGCTTTAAGAACCGGCTGCTTTCCGTTCCGGCTAAACTGGCCATGCAGGTGGCCGGAGAGGAAGACCTCAATCAGATCATCCAGATTATAAAAAGGGAGCTGCTTTCTGTTCTGGAAGAACTGTCAGAGTATGATCCGGACGAGATCGACGGGCAGCAAATGCCAGAGGAAGAGGATGAGGAGACAGAAGATGAGGAGGATGAAGAGGAGGAGTGACGCGCAGAGAGAAGGCAAGAAGAAAAACACGCCGACTGTTCAGCAGAGTCATCCATTCCATCCTCTCGGTTCAGGAAGAGATAAAGGTCAGCGAGTGGGCAGCAAGATACCGTGTTCTGGATGAGAGCAGCAACCTGTCAGGGAAATGGTCCAATGATGTGACACCGTACCTGGTGGAAATTATGGACACCCTGAATGATCCGCACATACGGGAAACCTATCTGTGTAAGGGCTCCCAGCTGGGAGGTACGGAGGTACTGATCAATATGCTGGGATACATCATTACAGAGGAGCCTGGGCCGACCATGATTGTGTATCCTTCTGATGACCTGGCAAAAGATATTTCTAATGACAGGCTGAAACCGGCATTTCGTCTGACACAGAGGATAAAGAAGCAGTTTTTTGAAAACTCTTCAAAGGAACTGAGATTGAAATTTAAAAACATGGTCATCTATCTGCGCGGCGCAGGTTCTCCATCTAAGCTGTCGTCGAAGGCTATCAAGTATCTTTTCTTCGATGAGATTGACAAGATAGGGGGAGCGTCCAAAAAGGAGGCATCCCCCTACAACCTGGCTATGGAGCGTATTAAGACGTTTAAAAGCCAGAGCAAAGTCTATGCCTGCTCGACGCCGACACTGAAAACCAATTATATCTGGCGGCTTCACGATGAGGCGGATGAGGTACGGGAATATTTTGTCCCATGTCCCCACTGTGGGGAGATGCAGCAGCTTCTGTTTAAGCAGATTTTATTCTGCAAGGATGAGGAGGACAAAATGTCTCCCTATGAGAGAGCGCAGACGGCTAAGTATATCTGTCCGGCGTGCGGCTGTGAGATTCTTGATAAGGACAAGCCGAAGATGCTTCGGGAAGGGGAATGGCGGGCAATCAAGAAAAGGGGAGTTGGAAGGCCGAAGACGGTGGGTTTTCACATTAGTTCCCTCTACAGCGTGTTTGTTACCTGGGCGGAGGTGGCGGAGGAATTTCTGAAATCCTACAAGGATCCAGAAGAGTTCCAGAACTTTGTCAACAGCTGGCTGGCGGAGCCATGGGAAGATACGAAACTAAAGACGACGGCGGATCTGGTGAAGGAACGCCAGACGGAGTTCCAGGAGTTTGAGGTCCCCGACTGGGCGATTGAGCTGACGGGAGGCGTGGATGTTCAGGAAACCTGTGTTTACTGGGTAATCCGGGCATGGGGAGAGCATTGGACCAGCCAGCTGATTGCCAGGGGACAGGAGACGAACCTCTGGAATGTGGATCCGATTATGAACCTGTACTATGAGAAAAGGGATGGAACGCGACTGACGCCATCCCTTGTTTTAGTAGATTCGGGAGATCAGACGGATATGGTCTATGATTTCTGTGCGGATACGGAAGATTATACGCTGCCCTGCAAAGGAGCCAGCAAGAAGCTGGAGACAGATTACCGTTACAGTACCATTAATAAGCCGGATTCCAGGGCGGATGGGATCCGGCTTGTGCTGGTGGATACAGGCAGCTATAAGGATATGATTGCGGCAAAGATGCGGAGGGAAAATGGCACAGGCGCCTGGATGGTATTCCAGGGGATTGACCAGGAGTATGCGGATCAGGTAACAGCGGAGCACAAGGTAAGCGAACGGCAGGCGAATGGCCGGGTAATTCAGAAGTGGGTCCCCAAGACGGCCCATGCGGCCAACCATTACCTGGATGCGGAGGTCTATGCGATGGTGGCGGCTGATATTCGGGGAGCCAGAAGATGGCATCTGGAGCGGTATGCGCCGCCAGAGAAAAAGCCGAAGAAGCCAGGTTCGGTGTCTCAAGAGGAGCAGTGGATCAGGGATAATGAGATTGAAGGATGGTAAAAAGGATGGATGACAGAAAGCTGTCTCAGAGGAAGGCAGGAGAAGAAAAGACGGTGGAAAAGCCAAAGGAGGAAGCGGGAGACTTTCAGACACCAGGTCAGCAGCTGAGGGTTCTGAACGAAGCGATTTATTCGATTATGGTTGGAGGACAGAGCTACAGGATAGGCACCCGATCACTTACCAGAGCAGATCTGGCGACGTTAATTTCGGAGCGGAACCGGCTGGAGGCCCAGGCAGCCCAGACGAATGGTCTGATTTACGGGGCTTATGCGGCGGACTTTGGGTACGACAACAGGAGGTAGCCATGAAACAGACATTACTGGATCGGATGATTGGTGCAGTCAGCCCGAAAGCGGGAGCAAGGAGGGCTGAGTGGAGAAGATATTATGAAGAACAGCGGGGGAACTATGACGCCAGCGATTCAGGACGTCTGCAAAGCCGCTGGACGACTCAAAATTTGTCTGCGGAGCTTACGGATCGGTTTGAGAGGGATCCAATCCGGGCCAGAACAAGGGATCTGGAACGCAACTCGGATGTGATGAACGCGATTCTCAGGGCTTTTAGAAGGAACGTCATCGGCGGAGCCTTGAAAATACGGGTTACGACAGAGGATCAGGAGAGAAACAAGATATTGGAAACAGCCTGGAAGCGCTGGTGTGAGAAGGATAACTGCGATGTGACGGGGGTACAGAGTTTTACCCAGATCGTAAGAATGCTGATTCAGAGAAAGATTACGGACGGGGGAGTGCTGATCTTAAAACGGTTTACCAATCAGGGATACCTGCCGTTCCAGCTTCAGATCCTGGAGGTGGATGAGCTGGATGTGACTCAGATCCGGCCCAGGGAAAAAGGGAACAAGGTGGTTGGCGGGATTGAATATAACCGTTGGAACCGCCCGGTTGGGTACTGGATAGCCCAGTATGATATTGAGGGGTATACGCCGGCAGCTCCGATTTACATTCCAGCGAAGGATGTGATTTTCTATTATTCCAAGAGAAGGCCCTCTCAGGTGAGAGAGATGTCTGATCTGGCGCCAACTGTCACCCGGATTAAGGACATGAATGAGTTTATCACGGCGGTGACGATTAAGGAGAAGATTGCCGCCTGTCTGGCCGCATTTATTAAGAGGATTGGCGGTATGATTCCAGGGAAGCACCGGATGGCTGGGGAGGAAATCAGCTATGAGGGAAAGCGGATTGTGCCGGGGATGATCCTGGAGCTGAATCCGGGGGATGAGGTACAGACAGTCAATCCTCCGGGCCAGGGAAGCGATGCCACGGGCTTTCTGAAGGCAGTTCAAAGGCTGATTTCTTCAGCTTCCGGACTCTCCTACGAAGCCACGTCCAGAGACATGTCCGAGACTAATTATTCCAGCGCGAGACAGGGAATGATTGAGGATGCTCTGACTTATGACGAGGAGTGGGAACTTCTGATACAGGTCCTGGATGAGATTTACGAAACTTTTGTGATTTCCTGCTGGCTGAAGGGGGTTATTTCTGGAGGAGATTTTTGGGAGGATGTGAGGAAATATACGGCTCATGAATGGGTGAAAAAGCCGAAGCCCTGGATCGATCCGGCGAAAGAGGCCAACGCAAATGCGACGATGCTTAAAACGGGGCAAAAGACATTCCAGCAGGTTTGCGCGGAGAATGGCCGTGACTGGAAACAGGTGATTGACGAGATGAATGAGGCGAACCGGTATGCTTCTGAAAAGAAAATTGACCTGGCTGCCATGCTGGCGGGAGGACCAGGCGCCCAGGAGCCGGAGGAAGAGGAGGAAAAGAAAAATGGAACGAAAACCGATGCATAAAAACCCGCAGGGAGAGAATGATTTCCATCCGGTCCGGTTTATGGAGGCCGGCATACGGGCGGCCGGCGGAGAGGAGAACGAAAGACAGTTTGAACTTTCTTTTTCGTCGGAGGAACCCTATACCAGATGGTACGGGGTGGAAATTCTGGATCACTCAGAGGGATGCATGGAACTGTCAAGGCTTCAGAGTATTGGAGTGGTGTTGTTTAACCACCGGACAGACCGGGTGATTGGGAAAATTGTCAAAGCCTGGAATGAGGCGGGACGGGGTAAGGCCCTGATTGAGTTTGACGATGATGAGGAGTCAGAGGTGATCCGAAAGAAAGTGGCGGGAGGAACGCTGAAGGGCGTGTCTGTGGGCTATAGCGTGGATGCCTGGGAGGAGGTAGCAGCAGGTAAGAAGTCCAGCGACGGACGGTTTACCGGTCCCTGTTACATTGCGAAAAAGTGGACGCCTTTAGAGGTCAGTGTGGTGTCTGTGCCGGCGGATCCGACGGTGGGCGTCGGAAGAGGGTATGACGGACCGGAGATCCGGACGGCGGAGCAGCCGGTGGCTCTGGGAGTACTGGAATTGATGGTGCAGACAAATGAGAATCTGCTGAAAATGTAGAGGATAAATGGTGAAGAAATGGATGGAATGCCGGGGAGAAGTCCTGTCAGGGTATATTCCTGACCTCCCCAATATGCAGTTAAGGTTCAGCGAAAGGCTGGGCTTTTTTTGATTCCGGAAATTGAAAATAAAGAAAGGATAGATGATGATGAGACTAAAGCTTGTGAAACAGAGCAACTTTTTAGGAACTGTATGTGATTTTTATGTAGATGAAGAAGATAACATTTACATGAGCAGAACCCAGATTGGATACGCATTGCAGTATAAAGATCCAGCTAATGCGATTAAAAATATTCACAATAAAAATCATGATAGATTTGATAAGTTTTCTGTTACTTTAACGGGTGCTCAGTTTGAGCCCCCGTTAAAAAATAATAGTAAAGCACAAAAAGTATACATGTACAATGAATTTGGCGTTTATGCCATGTGCGCAAGATCGAGACAGAAAGTGGCGGATGATTTTAATGATTGGGTAGCAGAAACAATTTCAATCATCAGAAAGAATGGCTACTATATAGCTTCCGAAAAGGACAGCAGATGGCTGGGGATTCGTGAAGAATCTAAGAAAGCCAGGAAATATGAAACAGACCAGATAAAACTCTTTGTTGAATACGCGAAAGCACAGGGCAGTAAGAATGCAGATAAGTATTATATGATCTTTACGAAATTAATTAATGAAAAAGCAGGGATTCATGGTAAACAGCGTGATACGGTTTCGCAGGAAACTCTGCTGGAGTTGAAATCATTGGAGATACTGCTGAAGATGCGCATTCGAAAGCTTATGGAACGGGATATGCCTTATAAGGAAATATACCAAGACATAAAGATGCTGGTGGAAGAATTTTAACATGAAAGGAAGGCAGGACAATGAAAAACATGGAACAGACCATGAGAGAGGTGGCGGCCGCGCTGACAGGAACGGCAGCGGAAGAAATTCCGTCCGGCCCGCTGGAGGAAATCTGCGGTTTTATCGCAGAGCATTATCAGGGGCAGGAGAAGCCGCCATTTGTTCAGGTGGCGGCCCCGGCGGATGCGGCAGGGGAGACGCCGACGAAGGAGGAGTTTAATAATTTAATTCAGAAACTGAAGGATGCCAAGGTTTTTAAGTAGGCATCCTTTTGTTTACTTTTATTTATAAAAGTCAAAGAAAGAAGGAGGACAAAACGCATGACATTACAGGAAATGATTGCCCGCCAGAGGGAACTGACAGAGACTGCCAGGCGGCAGGGGCGAGGTCTGACAACGGAGGAGCAGAAAGAGTTTGACAGCCTGCAGGCCCAGATTGAGGCTATGCCTGCCGGGAGCCAGAGAGAAAATCAGCCGACAGGAGCCGGGGATGGAGGAGAAGGTCCGGGAGAGGCTGAAGGCGTTCAGCGGGCAGTTCAGGCTGAAAGAATACGGATCCGGGAGATTACGGCTCTTTGCCAGAGATTTGGGATGGATTCCCAGCAGTACGTAGAGCGGGGAGATACGCTGGATCAGGTAAGGCAGGCTGTCCTGGCAGAACTGCAGCGCACTAACGGGCCGGTTGGGGTACGGGTGCTGCAGGATGAGGGAGACAAGAAGAGAGATGCTATCACAGACGGTATCCTGCTTCGCCAGGGAATCCGTGTGGAGAATCCGGCTCCCGGAGCCAATGATTTCAGGAATGCGACGCTGAAGATGATTGCAGCCGACTGCCTTTCTTCGGAAGAGGGAAATCAGAGAAACTACTATATGGCATCTGCAGATGAGGTGTATACGGCGCTGATGCAGAGAGCCTTTTATAATCCTGCATCTGCATTTCCGGCCATTATGGACAATGTAATCCGCAAAGCCTATATCGAAGGGCACAAGACCGCGCCGGTTACGTTTGATCAGTTTACAACAAGAGGCGTTCTGACAGACTTTAAGAAAGCTGATAATTATTACGTACAGGGAGGCTTTGGGGAATTTCTGGAAGTGCCGGAAAATGGTGAGCTGAAACATACCCTTCCGACCGATGAGAAACTGCCTCAGAGACAGCTGAAAACCTATGGACGCCAGTTTACCATGAGCCGCCAGGCGTTTATTAATGATGACATGGGAGTGGTCACAACGCTGCCGAACCGGGCGGCAAAGGCTGCCAGAACAACGATTAACACACAGGTTTACCGCTGCCTGACTGGCTCGCAGAAGATCTATGACGGGAAAACGATTTTCTGCTCAGAACACAAGAATCTGCTGGCAGAAGGAACGCCGATTTCGCAGGAGGCGGTTCAGTCCATGATCCTGGCGCTTGGGGGCCATAGAAAGGTACAGGATGGTACGGAGCAGGCGATTATCATCCGGCCGGCAGTGATGGTGGTGCCGCTGGGCTATCAGTTTGCCATGTACACTCTGTTTAACAGTCCTACTATCAGCTCTTCAGGGGATGTAAACCCATTATTCCAGTACAGGGATACGATTCGCGTAGTAGAGGACGCTACGCTGAATGTTCAGATTAAGTCAGGCAGCCCGATCCCGTGGTTCATGGTGGGGGATAAGAATGATACGGACTTTATCCAGGTAGATTACTTAAACGGCCAGGATATACCGAATATCCGCCGGATGGAAGCGCCGGGGCAGCTTGGCTTTGTCTGGGATGTATTTCTGGACTGGGGCATTACGGTCCTGGATTACCGGGGCGCCGTGAAAAACCCTGGCGTGACGGTAGAATCACCAATCCAGCTGGCATGATTGGATAAAAAGAAGGAATGAAAAGAACAGGCAGGAAAGAAGGAGGAAGAAGGATGGCAAAAACAGCGACCTATTGGCAGAGAGGAGAAACGCTTGATTATGTGAATGGAACAGGGACACTGATTCCGGCGGGGACGGTTCTGGCGGTTGGCAGTAAGCATATCGGCGTGGCGGGGACAGATATTCCAGATGGGGAGACCGGTTCTGTCCACGTCGTGGGTGTGTTCGAGATCCCGAAAAAATCCGGAACAGCCCTGGCGTTTGGAGATCCGGTGAAGTTTGATGATACGAACGGGATTGACAAAGATGCAGACGGAACCGCAACGATCGGCTATGCGGCCAGGAAGGCAGAGGCGGATGAGCTGACTGCTTTTGTGAAACTCCAGGGGTAACTATGGGATTCAAGGATATTGTTAAAAAGGATATTGAGAAGGTATTTTTCAACCCCGAAGAATTTGGCTCCCCTCACCAGATAGGAGACAGAACGCTTAACCTTATCATCGATGACAATGAAATGGTAGAACGGGAAAAGCGTACTCCGCTAAAGGATCTGGCAGACGGCACCTACAGGCGGAAGCTGATGTTTTATGTGGCAGCCAGGGAGTTTGGGCCTCTGCCGGCAGTGGGAAAGCTGCTTTCCCTGGACGGCAGGCAGTACCGGATTATCGATGCCGTGAATGAGGATGGGGTCTATTCTATCAGTTTGGAGGCGGTGAGAGGAATATGATGGTACGGATGCAGGTGCATCTGGAAAATCAGGAAGCGATTATGGAGAAACTCAGAGAGGCTGAAAAGAGACCGGCTCCGGCACTCAAGAAAGCGGTCAATGAAGCGGCGAAAGAATCCAGGGAGAAATTGTATAGATATATTCGAAAGCAATATACAGTGAAAGTTGGAAGATTCCCGAAAAGGTCTTTAGTGATTAAAAAAGCTTCCGGTTCGGAAACATCGGCCTGGATTATCGTTTCCCATCCGCCTCAGTCTTTAAGAGAAACTTATAGCTCTCGAAAGAACAATCGCAGGGAAGCAGCCAGAGCTGCCATAAAAAGAGAAAGTCCCAAACTGATTCAGGGGCAGGGACTGAAAAGTTTTGTTGCAGAGATGAAAAACGGGCATAAGGGTATTTTCCAGAGGGTTCCTGGAACTTATATGAAGGAACACAAACCCCGACCTTATAGGAAAATCTCGGGAAGGATGACCAAGGGCAGAGAAACTATTCGGGAAGCCATAGGCCCATCAGGAGCCAAACTGACGGAGATGGCATTCCGGGCGACACAGGGGGAGTTACAGCAGAGTCTGCAGGAGGCCTTGTGGAGATTTGTGGATCAGGCGTTCAGATAGTTTTTTAATTATTTCATGTTCAATCAGAAAGGAGAGGAAAGTAATGGCATATGAACCGACCGTATGGAAGGATGGAGATGTAATTACGGCTGAAAAGCTGAATAAGCTGGAACAGGGCGTGAAGAATGAGCAGGTTGGCCCTCAGGGAGAAAAAGGAGACACTGGGGATCAGGGCCCTCAGGGAGAAAAAGGAGATACCGGGGTTCAGGGCCCCCAGGGAGAGAAGGGGGAGCCGGGAGCGCAGGGCCCAAAGGGTGACAAAGGAGATCCGGGAGAAGGATTGACTGGTGAGGCGATAGCTATGCCGAAGCTGGCCGGTTCGGAGGAACCGGCAGACATAGCTGCGAAGGTGAATGCGGTGATTGATGCCCTGATTGCAAGAGGAGTGTGCAAAGCAGAAGAATGACAAGCAACAGACTGGAAGAGTGCCTGATTCGCAAGATTGAGGAATTGGCCGGAGGCATTGGACTGACAGGGACAGACGGGACATACAGGAAACTAAAAGGCTATCAGGGATCGCTTCCTCAGATTTCCGTTGCAGAGGACTGGGCAACGGAAGAAAGCGGAAGTCTGGGAGACGGAGGGCCTGAGGATGCTCTGATTCCCTACTGTATTGTCCGGACAACGGAGATTGATTTCCAGGACGAGTCAGCGGAGGCTAAGGTGTACCTGGTCTTTTGTCTGTATGATAAAGATCCTTCCATGAAGGGAAACCAGACCATGTGGAATCTGTTAAACAGGCTCACCGGGCATTTCCGGGCAAACCCTGTTCTGGATGCGTTCTGGTGCAGGCGGGAGATGAAAGCGGTGACTCAGGAGGAGGAGACATACCCTTATTTTTTCGGCGGGATCGAAATGACCTGGTGTATTCCGGATGTGGAGATTGAGGAGAGAGAATGAGCACAGAAATGAATAATGGTAAAAGAGAGCGGGCGGCCGGGGTTTATCTGGGGCCGTCTTTTTATGGAATTATACAAAAGGGGACTGTCATGACCGGCAGCTATTCCAGCAAGATGGAGAATCTGCTGGAAGCTCATCCGTTTTTGACAGGGCTGATTGTTCCGACGTCGGAACTGGCGGAAAAGAGGAAGGAGCTGAACCGGAAGGATTCGGAGATGGCGATGCTCTACAGAAGGGCAGAACAGGTGAAGGAGGGAATGTATGTATAAGCATGGAATTGAAGTGACGGAGAAGCAGACCACGTATGAAAGGCCTCTTGCCACTGCCTATGGCGTCCAGGTTATTGTAGGGACTGCTCCGGTACACCTGACACAGGATCCGGAGTCGGCGGTGAATAAACCGATGTTAGTGAGTTCCTGGGCGGAAGCTCAGGAAAAGCTCGGATATTCGGAGGACTGGGATAAGTACACCCTGTGTCAGAGCATGTATGCGTCCTGGCAGATGTTCAACGTGTATCCGGCGGTATTTATCAATGTTTTGGATCCGGCAAAACACAGCAAGGAGAATGCAGCGGAAAACTTTCCTGTTGTCAGCCACCAGGTGGAACTTTCCCAGGATGGGATCCTGCTTAGCAGTATCCGCGTGAACCAGGGCAGCGGTTCTCTGGCGGGATCCGGAAAAGCAGGGACGGCAAAAGCAGGAAGAGCGGCTGGAGGGCCGGCATTGTCTCCTGATAAGGACTATATTGTATCGGTGACGGAGAGCGGCAGGACGCTTTTAACTATGCTTAGCACAGGAGCAGGATATGAGCTGGAGCAGGTCAGCGTGTCTTACAAATACCTGGATCCCTCTATGGTGACGGAGGAGGATGTGATTGGTTCCTATGACATGGAGACAGGGAAGGAGACGGGACTGGAGCTGGCAAGGCAGGTTTACCCTCTGTTTCATTTTTCTCCGGGGCTTCTTCTGGCGCCTGGCTGGAGTAAACTGCCGAACGTGGGGGCAGCTCTGCAGGAGAAATGCACGGAGTTAAACGGGGTGTTCCGGTGCGAGTGCGTTCTGGATCTGGATGCGGACAAGAACCGGAAATATTCGGAGTGCGGGGCGGCAAAGGAGACTTGCGGATACACAAGCCCTCACAGCATCGTGTGCTGGCCGGAGCTTCTGGCTGATGGAAAGCATATGGCGTTTTCAGCGGCTTACGGGGCTATGGCAAGCTATTATACGGCGACAAATGGGGACGTGCCTTATATTTACCCGTCTAATAAGCTGCTGAATGCGGATGGGGCTGTATTGGCGGACGGTACGGAGATTACTCTGGATCAGCCTCAGGCAGCCAGTCTGAACGGAGATGGAATTGTAACGGCTATCAATGATGGAGGCTGGAGAAGCTGGGGAAATAATACAGGATGCTACCCGAAAAATACGGATCCGAAGGATTACCGGATTGGCTGCCGCCGGATGTTCTCGTTTGTAGCGAATTATTTTATCCGGCAGTATCAGCAGAGACTTGACGGTTCGATGAACCGCAGGATGATTGACGATATTATCAACAGCTTTAATATCTGGGGGAACAGTCTGGTGAGCCTGGGTATGTGCGCCGGCCTGAGGATGGAGTATGATGAAGCGGAAAACAGTGATGAAGAGCTTCTGAACGGACACGTGCAGGTGAATATTTTCCTGGCTCCCTATACGCCGATGGAATATATCCAGGCATCGGAGGAGTTTGACATGACAACCCTGCAGGCTGCGATTGTGGGAGAGGAGGCGTAGTGTATGAAGATACCGCAGGTGATTAACCGTTTTAACATGTACAAAAACGGAAGTAAACTGGTGGGCGTTTCCGGGGAGGTGTCCCTTCCGGAAATCACCCATCTGACGGACACCATTGAAGGCGCCGGGACAGGAGGAAATCTGGAGATCCCGGTAATTGGACTGCTTGACACGATGGACATGGAAATCCCTTACGTTACATTAAGCAAAGAGGCTTTTGCGATGATGGATCCGGGGGAGAGTACGGATCTGATGTTAAGCGGCGCGATTCAGTGCATGGACAGCGGGACGGGGAAAGTAGGATATTCCCAGTTCAGCGTAGCAGTCAGAGGGCTGGTGAAGGCGTTTTCTCCCGGTTCGGCAAAGGCAGGGGCAAAGATGGAGTCGAAGGTGACTCTGAGCCTGAGTTATTACAAGATTGTGATTGACGGCACAACGATGCTGGAGATCGATAAGCTCAACGGCGTGTATATCGTAAATGGAAAAGATGTGCTGAAGGAAGTCAGAAACATGTGCTAAGGAGGCAGTATGGAGGAGAAAAGGACAGAAAAACAGGAGACGGCGGTTCAGGAAGAAGCGGCTCCGAAAAGGAAAAATGACTGGAAGGTGATCCGGCTGTCGAAGGCGGTCATGCATATGGGAAATCCAGTGCGGGAGCTGGACTTAACAGGTCTTGACAGTCTTACGCTTGATGATATGACGGAGCTTTACAATTTATATGAGGAACTTGGGGGAACCGGCACAATCATGCAGGAATCCTCCCTTTTATTTGCCAAACTGGTAACGCAGCGCCTTACAGGGCTTACCATGGAAACGCTGGGGCAGATCCCGGCTAAGGATGCGGTGAAACTGAAAAACAGGCTGTACCGTTTTTTCTACATGTCGGTATAGGCGGCGTATCAGAGATCCCGGAAGCGAGGAAGGCCTGTGTATTTGCGGCGAAGTACGCGAATACAGGGCTTGATTATTTTTACAGCCTGCCCCTCAGCCGCCTGCACCTGATGATTCAGGATATTTCGGAGGCGGCTGAGGTAGAAAGGAGGAGACACCGTGGCAAAGGGCAAAAACTATGAACTGAAGGTTCAGATCGGCGGCGGAATAGACAGCTCTTTTGACAAGGCTTTTACGAAAGCAGAGAAGGAGCTTACGAATCTGTACCGGTTTTCAAAAAGGACCAACCAGACTTATTTAAGCAGCATTAATAAGATGGACGCCCTTGCCAATCGGACGTTTTCGATGGCGGCGAAGGGAGCGGCGGCAGCCTCTGCCGGGATAGCGGGAGGGCTGGCGGCAGCTACTATGGCCGGCTCCAGTTTTGAGGCTCAGATGAGTACGGTGCAGGCCATCTCCCAGGCATCGGAGGCTGACATGATCCGGCTGAACGCACTGGCCAAGCAGATGGGGATTGAGACGAAATTCTCGGCCACGGAAGCGGGACAGGGACTGGAATATATGGCTATGGCCGGCTGGGATGTGGATTCGATGCTGGCCGGTCTTCCGGGGATTATGAACCTGGCGGCGGCCTCCGGGGAGGATCTGGGGCAGGTGTCAGATATTGTGACGGATGCCATGACAGCTTTCGGACTGGAGGCATCCCGGTCAGCGGAGTTTGCGGATGTGCTGGCCCAGGCGTCTGCCCGCTCTAATACGGACGTGGCCATGATGGGGGAAACCTTTAAGTATGTGGCTCCTGTGGCCGGCGCCCTGGGATTCAGCATTCAGGATACAGCCACGGCCATCGGCCTGATGGCCAACGCGGGAATTAAAAGCGAGCAGGCGGGAACCTCCCTGCGGGCGATGTTTACCCGGATGGTAAAGCCCACCGATGAGGTGGAGGCGGCTATGGAGCGCATCGGGCTCTCTGTCGCCAATTCAGACGGCAGTATGCGCTCTCTGGATGAGATCCTGAGAGATCTGCGTGCAGGCTTTTCGGGTCTGTCCGAGTCGGAACGGGCCAGCACGGCGGCAAGCCTGGCCGGTCAGGAGGCCATGTCTGGAATGTTGGCCCTAGTAAGTGCCAGTGATGAGGATTATGACAAATTGTCCGAAGCAATCTACAACGCCAAGGGCGCAGCGGAAGAAATGGCTCAGGTGCGTATGGATAACCTGCAGGGAGATGTGACACTGCTTAAAAGCTCTCTGGAAGGAGCAGGGATCGCCGCCTATGAAGGTCTGAGAGAGCCGCTGAGAGAGCTGACGCAGACGGGGACGGAGTGGGTGAATACATTCACAGAAAACCTGGAGGAAGAACTGCCGACAATCAGAAGGACCGTGCAGGGGGCAGGAAAAGACTTGATGGAATTTGCCTCTCCCATCCTGGATCTGGGAGAATGGTTTTTGGAACACCCGGCTGTTATTTCCGGCGGCCTGATGGGGATTGGCTCTGCGATGCTGACCTTTAAGGCGATTAAGGGAGCGACTTCTGCGGTCAAGCTGTTTGGCACGCTGAGCGGCATGGTGGGAGCCTGGCCGGTGGCAGCTGCGGGTCTTGCAGTGGGAGGAATTGCCGGCATTACGGCAGCCATGAAGCAGGCGGCCAGAGAACGGGCAGTGAAGAACCTGGCGGATCATTTCGGAGATGTGTCCCTATCCATCGAGGAACTGGGCGAAGCGGCCAGACATGTGATTGGGGACGGGATTTTTGAAAATATAGAGGCGATGGAGTCCTCTGCGGGAAAGGCCGAAGGTTACTATCAGTCCATGAAGGACAGCCTGAAGGCGATCCAGAAAACGGAGTGGAAGCTGTCGATGGGGATCGAGCTTCAGGAGGGGGACGCGCAAGGGTATGTTTCAGCGGTAGATACCTATGTGCAGAACGCTCAGGATTATATCAGCGAAAAAGGATATGAGTTAAATCTGGCGGTGAACCTGGTTTTCGGGGAATCGGGACAGGAGTTTTCAGAGGACAGCGGGGCGTTCTATCAGGCGCTTCTGGCGAAACTGGAGCCGTTAAAACAGGATTTGAATCTGGCTTTGCAGGAAATGACGAAGGAAGGTTTTATACTGGATGACCAGAAAAAACTGGAGATTGTGAATAATTATCTGGGGCAGATAGAGGAGATTACTTCCATACTTACGGAAGCGGAAAATGCCGCAAAGCTGCAGATGATTCAAGGGAAATATGCAGGGGCTTCCCTGGATGCGGATTCATTCCGGAATTTGCAGGCGGAAATAGCGGATTATACGGAACAGGCGATTACAGCTACAGATGATTCAACAGAGAAGATTCTTGCAAGTCTGAACACACAGCGTATTGCCTGGGAACAGGGTCTGACAGATGCAAACGGTGAGAGGATCGGGCTCTCGCCGGAGGAATTTGAAACAGAGAGAGAACGCGCCATCCAGGGGGGTTATGAGAAAAAGGCAGAGACGATTTTAAACGGGCAGCAGGCGATGGCCGATACCATTACGGCTACGTATGGAGATGAGATTGAACCTGCCTTGGAAGCAGTGAATCAAAGTCTGGATGAAAAACTTCAGGAGGTAATGGATCATCCTCATACAACCCCTCAACAGTATGCTCAGGATGTGCGGTATGCCATGGTGGAGGCAGTGAAGGACACAAGCCTTCCCCAAGATGCGCAGAATGCGCTCAGGATTCTGCTGGAGGGGCTGGAGCCGTCAGAGGAACAGATGGCTGCGCTGATTCAGCAGATGGAGCAGAACGGCCAGGAGATACCGCAGGCTCTGCTCAGGGGGATTGACAGTGTAAACGCCGCGAAAGCTGTGACAGGGGACTGGGAAGGCCTTCAGGGAACTGCCGGGGAAATTCTGGCAAGAAGTTCGGATCAGTCTTTTTTAATAGAAGCAGCCAGACAGCAGGGAGCAGAGATACCAGAGGCAACGGCTGGAGAAATAAAAGAAGCCTATCCGGAATTGGAACGTACAGTCAGAGAGATGCTGGCAGTATTGAAAGTAAATTTGGAAACGGGTGTGGATGCAGAAGTTCCAGTGTTCCTAAATTTGAAGCCAGTTACGACTTCCGAGGGGCAGGCGGAACTGGCAGATATGAAAAAGGGGGCAGTCCAGAAACTTAATGCATCCAATACTCTCCGGTTTGGCAACTCTGCTCCTAAATTGATTCCGGAGAATCTTCCCGGACACGCAGAGGGAGGCATTTTCGATACGCCTCACATTGCCATGTTCGCCGAGGACGGGCCGGAGGCTGTAGTGCCGTTAAATGGCAGCCAAGAGGCGCTGTCCATCTGGCAGGAGGCCGGGAAGATTCTGGGAGCCTACGAAAAGAACAGCTACAGCCGGATCTATGAATCAATTTCCGGCGGATGGCGGGAAAATGGGGGAACGGCTGTGGGAGGATATGGAGCGCCGGCGTTTCAGCCAGTTGTCAATATTTATGGGAATGCCAGCCGGGAGGATGTTTCAGCCGGATTAATGATGACGTTTGAAAAATGGAAGGAGTACATGGAACGGTATGAGGACGGCAGAAGAAGGGTGAGCTTTTAAAAAGGAGAGAGGAAAAACCTCTCTCCAGGGGTGCTTATTCTGCGCCGTCGGTGTTCCGGCACAGCTCATCCAGCGTAACCTGCAGAGCATCGGCCAGCTTGATGGCGGTGTCTACCTTGCAACGGTCGAAGCGTTCAATGTCCTCGATGGTGCGCTGAGGGACGTCTGCCAGCTCTGACAGGGCGCGGATACTTAATGCTTTTTCATTCCTGATTTTCTTTAAGTTCATGGTGTGACCTCCTGTTAAGTGAATAGTAGTATCAGGCCGATAACAATAATAAGGAGCCAGATGACAGAAAGAAACAGGGAAATAATACTGGTGACTGTTTTTTTCATTGCTTTAAAAATGGGGATATGATATATTTTTAGTGGGGAGGTTTCCCTCCCCGGGTGTTTATTGGAGGCTTTCAACAATCATTTTAATGACTGCTAAAAGTGTTCCAATTTCTAAAGCGAGCTGGATAAGTGCTGATACCACTTTTTTCAGCTCGTTTATTTTATCCACCATTTTCTCTTCACCTCCTTTCGATGGTTTAATTATACCACGTTATAACGTGAAAATCAAGCGAAAAGTAAGGAAAATATTTTAAATTTCAACGAAAAACTAAACTTGTTGAAAAATAAGAAGAAATAATTGACATAATGGAACGTCCTTCTTCGGAGGGGCGTTCTTTTTATGAAAAAAAGGAGGGGGACATGAAGCAGTATAAGACTGTCCAGGGAGACACCTGGGATCTGATTGCCAAAAAGAAGTACGGCGATGAGAAGAAGCTGGACATCCTGATGATGAACAATTTTTCCCTGCTGAACTATGTGGTATTCCCTGCTGGGATTGTAGTTGACATCCCGGAGCTTTCGGATGAAGAACAGCAGGGGTGGCCGGAATGGAGGAGAAAATGCAGCCCAGAATGGTGAAAACGGACATCTTTTATAACGGAGTGGATGCCAACCGGGATATTTCGGATGTCCTCTCAGATTTTGATTTTACGGATTCTATTGAAGAGTCGGATTCCATTTCCCTTACTCTGGGAGACAGAGAAAAGATGTGGGCTGGAACTTTCATGCCGGTGAATGGGGACCGGATTCAGGCGTCAATCGTGCTGGAAAACTGGAACGGACAGGGGAAAGAGAGCAGGATCCGCTGCGGGGAGTTTGTGGTGGATTCCTACAGAATTCAGGCCCCGCCGCAGAAAATCATGATTGAAGGAGTGTCCGCCCCGGTTGATCGGGATTTTAAGGATACAAAAAGGACGCAGACCTGGGAAAAGGTGACAATCCGCCAGATTGCTGCGGAGATAGCTGCCAGATACGGCCTGTCGCTGGTGTATGATACGGCAAAGGATATTACTCTGGAACGGGAGGAGCAGAACGAAAAGACGGACAGCGCCTATCTGAAGGAGCTGTGCAATCAGTATGGACTGGGAATTAAGGTATACGCTTCCCAGCTTGTTATCTGGTCTTATGAGGAGTATGAAGCGAGGGAACCGGCAGCATACATCTGGCCGGAGATGGCCAGCAAATGGAGCTACAAGGGAAGCATTCAAGGAACTTACACAGGAGCGAAGGTGTCCTATTCCAGTCCAAAAAAGAAAGAAACATTGACGGCCTTTGTAGGGCAGGAAGGACGGGTGTTAAATGTAAACCAGAAAGCGGAGAGCGTTGCGGATGCAGAACGTATCGGAACGTATGCCATTCAGAATGCCAACAGAAAAGAAATAACTGCAGAGATCACCTTATGCCCGGAGATCGCGCTGCCGGCAGCGGCGTCTCAGGTTCTTGCGTTGTCTGGATTCGGGAAAATTGATGGACGGTATTTTGTTACTTGTGCAAGACACCGATTGTCATCTGGGGGAGAATACCAACTAAGCCTGAGTATGTACAGGATTGCCGGGCAGGAAGAAACGAAACAGGCAGAAGGCAACGGGGAAAGCGGAGAAAACAGCTACACAGTGAAAAGCGGGGATACCCTATGGGATCTGGCCAGATCTTTTTACGGGGACGCTACAAAATATTCGACTATTTATAATGCTAATAGGGACAAAATTGAGGCGGAGGCGAAACGGCGGGGAAAAGAAAGTTCAAATGGAGGGTACTGGATCTTTCCGGGAACTGAGCTGACCATTCCGCCAGCCTAAAAGGAGGGAGAATGGGTGAATGAAGTGAGAATCGGCAGGGTATCAAGTGTGAATGAGCTGGAGGGTACGGTCAGGATAGCATATCCGGATCGGAGTGACAGGGATACGGCAGAGCTGCCTGTTTTCTGCGGGATGGGAAGGGAGTACCGGATGCCTCAGGTAGGGGAGATGGTGCTGGTTCTGCACCTGTCAAATGACAGCAGCATGGGGATTGTGATGGGAGGCTTCTGGTCTGAAGATGAAAAACCGCCTGAAAGCGGTGGAGAGACTTACTATAAAGAGTTCCAGCCGCAGGGAGACTCTTTTCTGCGTGTCATTTCAGGCAGCATGATGTTTGCTTCCAGGGAAATTGTTTTCCGGGATGCGTCAGGCTCTATATCAGTATCGGAACTGCTGGATTTGAAAAGAAGGGTGGATGAATTGTAATGGCTAAGGTTGGCACGTTTGGACGTATTCCATTTCGTGTGAGCGATCAGGAGGCTGTCATCCTGCAGAACATGAAACGGGAAATCTCAGGAAGGTGGAGCGAGATGGAGCGGATTGGGAAAAAGCCTCTGACTGTGTTTGCAGGGGCAGATCTGCAGAAGATTACGCTGACGGTTTTCCTGGACGCCGGATTGGGGACGCCTCCCAGAGATTTGCTGGAGGAGATTGAGACGATGACGGAGCAGGGACAGGCGGAATATTTAATTATCGGCCGGCGCCAGGTTGGAAACGGCAGATGGGTGATTGCGAAAAGCTCTGAAGTGTGGGATAAGATCCTTATAAAGGGGGAACTGTACCGTGCCACAACAGAGCTGACGCTGCAGGAATATGTATAGGAGGGGTGCAGGTGGAATTTAACGTACAGACAGAGGATAAGGAACTGAAAAGCCAGATGGATACACTGCTGAGGACCAGAGCAGGAAGTGTGCCGGCGGATCGGGATTTCGGGATTGACTGGAGCTGCCTGGATCATCCGCCGGAAGTAGCCGGGAATCTTTTCTACCAGGAGGTGTTGGCCAAGGCAGAAAGATATATTCCAGAGGTTAAAATCAGCAGGGTTGATATGGACAGCGATGCTGAAGGAGGGATGTCAGTCCGGATCGGATGCGAGAGGAGGGGTGACTATGAGTGAAACGGTTAAGGAACGGCTGAAGCAATACCCGGAGATTTCATTTATTGAAGGAACCTCATTTGAACAATTTTTGTCTGAGCTGCTGGAAACTTATCAGAAGAAGTACCTGGAATTGACCGGAAGGGATGCAGCGCTTCCGGAGGCAGATCCCATCCGCCTGATTTTATATAGCTGTTCTGTGCTTCTCTATCAGGGGATGCAGTATATTGACAGGGCCGGGAAAATGGGACTTTTGAAATACAGTACGGGGGAGTTTCTGGATAATCTGGCCGCGCTGAAAAAGGTAGAAAGACTGTCGGCCCAGACTGCTCAGGCAAAGGTACGTTTCACTCTCTCTGCACTGCGGGAAGAATCTGTCAGTATTCCGGCCGGAACAAGGGTGAAGGGCCGGGAACTGTTTTGGGCAACGCAGGAGTATGGGGAGATCCCTGCCGGAAGCCAGACTGTGGAGCTTCTGGTGAGGTGTCTGACGGCCGGAAGCATTGGAAACGGACTTCTGCCGGGGGAAATCAATATTCTGGTAGATCCAATTAATTACATTGCTAAAATCGAAAACACGGCAGTTTCAGAGGGAGGGGAAGATCAGGAGACGGATGAGGCCCTGGCAGAGCGTATTTATCTGGCGCCGTCTGCTTACACCACAGCGGGGCCGGAGGATGCTTACCGCTACTGGACGATGTCATACAGCAGTGCAATCGCAGACTGCAAAATCTACTCGGAAAATCCGGGCGAGGTGGATATTTATGTGATGCTGCAGGACGGGGAACTCCCGGAAACGGATTTCCTGGAAGCGGTGGAGGAGTATCTGGCAAAAAGCGATAAAAAGCCCCTTACAGACTTGGTAAAGGTAAAAGCACCGGAAACAGAAGAGTACAGGATAGACGCGACGTATTATATCCGCTCTTCTGACAGGGATATGGCTGACACAATTAAGAAGCAGGCGGAGGATGCCTGCGAGTCTTATGTATCCTGGCAGCAGGGGGCGATTGCAAGGGATGTTAATCCTTCCAGGCTGATGTATGAGCTGATGAGGGCTGGAGTCAAGTGGGTGGATATAAGGAGTCCTGTTTTTAAAGAAATTACAGGAGCGAAGATTGCTAAGGCATCAGAGATTAATCTGGTGTATGGAGGACTGCAGGATGACTGATTTTAAAAATGCAGATCTTCTTTCCGTCCTTCCGGAAAGTTTAAGCCGGCCTGAAACACAGGCATTGAGCGCGGCAATCAGGGTAGGCCTTCTGAGGCTGCAGGATTACAGCAGAGCCATATCCATGTACGCAGCGCTCCGGGATCTACCCGATGAAGTGCTGAATCTGCTGGCAGTGGAACTGAGAACCCAGTATTATGATCCGGCGGCGAAAAGAAAAAAACGGGAAGATATGGTAAGGCAGACGATCGCCTGGTATTTTCGCGGCGGTACAGGGGCAGTCTTGACAGAATATCTGGCGACACTGTATCAGGGAGGCAGGCTGAAGGAATGGTACGACTATGGAGGAGCCCCCTATTTTTTTAAAGCGGTTGTAGAGCTTGCCCTTGATGATGAGATAAGGCCTGGAGATGGGGAAAGGATTGCAGAACGTATTAATACTTACAAAAATGTTCGTTCCTGGCTGGAAGATCTTGCGTTCCACATCGGGGCAGATTTTTCTGTGCCAATCTCATACAGAAATCATGTCCGCTTCATCACCGGATTTTATCCACGGTACAATCTGGGGTATCTGAAACTGGATGGCAAGTGGAAGCTGGATGGAACCAGGAAGCTAAATGGATATGACAGCAATACTCTTCTGGATTTCTACCCGGTAAGGATGCGTGTCCAGGCTTCTGGTAAGGCAGATATCCGGGCGGGAGCGTCTGAAATCAGGATGGCATCAAAGGCGCAGGCACAGGCAGAAACCAGGGAAGCTTTATCTGTCAGGGCGGAGGCATCGGAAGATGTAAAAGTTCAGAAGGAAGTAGGAATCAGGACGGTTGTGAAATGGCAGGCAAGGGCGGAAAGCGGCATGACAAAGCACCGGTATCTGGATGGCGGATGGGTGCTTAGCGGCAGCAGGAAACTGGACGGCGGACACTACAGTTTGTAAATGATGGAGGTTTTGACGGTTAAGCCGGCAAAGGGACGGCGCAGACCGGGAAAGGATGGAAGAATGGCAGACAGCAAGGGAGTTATTACACTGATAGGAAGAAAGAAGCTCTGCATGGCTCATTCGGGGGACGCAGAGCTGCCGAAGATTGCAAAGATGGTCTGGGGAGACGGCGGCGTGGATGAAAGCGGAGAACCGAAGGCTACGACAGGAAATGAAGTGGGACTTTATAATAAGCTGCTGGAAAAGGAGATTGAGGGACACACCTATACGAATGAGGAGCAGACCACCTGCAGATATTCCGGCACATTGGAGGCCGGGGAACTGACAGGAAAGGAAATTTCTGAAATGGGACTTTTGGATGAGGACGGAGATCTGATTGCCTACCGGACATTCCGCCGGAAGGGAAAGGATGAGGATATCCCGCAGTCTTATGACATGGACGAGATCTTCTAAGTGACAGGAGGAAAATTGCGATGGGAAATGTAGTGATTCAGAATCCGCCGCAGTATACGGAGCAGATCCCCAAGTGGGATCGGGAGACCCTGGCGGATGGAGAGGCGATGGGTCAGGTGATTGAGCAGCTGGCTAACAATGATGCTTATCTGAAAAAAGAGCTGGAGCGTCAGGAGCATGTGGAGCTGATCACCCTGACGGCGGCCGGCTGGCAGGGAAGCGGGCCTTATACGCAGGCGGTGGAGGCTTCGGGCGTGCAGGATACAGATGAGCCAATGGCAAAGGAAGTAATTCCGAAGGGAACCACAAAAGAGGATGAGAAGGCGATCCGTAAGGCCGCGGGATGTGTAAGCTATTTCGAGACGGGAAATGGGACGGTGACATTTACCTGCATCGGAAAGAAGCCGGAAACGGACTTTCAGGTTGTAATAAAGGGGGTGTAAGGCATGGCAATGGGAATCTGGCTGCCGGGAGGAGGCGGAGCGGATCTGGATGTGGTGACAGCGGACGCCGGGGATGTGCTGGCCGGGAAGGTGATTGTCGGCCCGGATGGGGAACCGCTCACCGGAACCCTGGCATTATCCGGCAATGCTTCTGACGGACAGGTATTAAGCGGGCAGACATATTATAACACAGATGCCAAAACAAAAAGAACCGGTACGATGCCGAACCGGGGGGCTGTGAACCAGTCCCTCGCTATCAACGGCAGCTACACGATACCGGCGGGGTATCATAACGGAAGCGGCAAGGTGACGCAGGACATCCCAACAAAAGGCGCGCAGACGTACACGCCGGGGACCACGAACCAGACGATCGCAGCGAATCAGTATTTGACTGGGCCACAGACGATAAAAGGTGATCCGAACCTGAAAGCGGAGAACATCAAGAAGGGTGTGTCGATAATGGGAATTACAGGAAGCTATGAAGGAGCTATTCCTGAAAAATACTATATCTGGACGGGCGGGGCCTGGGGGATTCAAGGGCCTAGTATGACGCTTACATGGGCTGATACTTCTGGAGGGAAAATTCCATACAGCGCATATGCCGCAGGCGGCAGTGGGCCAAGTATTAACAGATATTATAATTACAGAGGTAACAACTACACTGCCGGCGGATGCGCTAAAATTAACACAGCATTTGATCTCACGCCATATAAATATCTGAAATTCGAGAGAACGCAGTCTGGTACTTTTTCTATCCCAGTGTTTGTAGGCGTATCACAAAATGGAAATTTACAGGGAAATACTTATGCGGCACAGTTTTCAGGGACAGTATCCTCTGGGGCTCATAGCATCGATATTAGTAAGCTGTCCGGAAGCTATTATATTTATCTCGGTTTTGGCCCATATACAGCTCCTTACGATTCCTTTGATCATAAATTTGCACCGGATCGAATTTATCTTACAACGGCTTAGCTTTTACTGAACGGAGCCCATAATGCAGGAATCAACAGGGTATATCTGACCACTAATTAAGAATAAAATACTTTTTAAACAGGCATTATATATACCTACGTAAACCACATTTTATAAATATAACCATGCCTCTGCCTATTCAGATTATTTGTTTCCAAAAAATCGTCGATGTCGAACCAACCAACGATATTTATATTTGTCAGGTCAATAGTATGCTGTTTATTGGAGCTTGATGGCAGTGTATAATATGTTGCTTGGCCGCCAGACGTATTCATCACACGGAAACGAAAATTGGAACCTAGCGATGCATCGGTAGTTATCATGTTAAAAGATTTATATGGAGTTAAATTAATCGGTTGGTTTTTAAATATACTAAAGCCTCGAGATGACGTTGTTGATTGACTGTAAGTCATTAAAATATTACTGGCTTCAAACTTGGTAGCGACGTCTGTATCACCGACCACATTATTTGAAGAGTACCCACTTCCCCAGGAGCCTCTGTTATAGATGTCCATAGGGCCGGGTACAAATCCATCGTGGGTTCCAATAATTCCCATTATGGAACATTATCGACAGTAGAAGTGGAAAGAAATGGAAAAGACAGGGAATCTGTGATATACTCTCCCTGTTACCGCCCCGATACTGGCAACAGGGAGGGGGTGTTCATGTGGAAGAACTTATTTCGTTTATTGTCACTGTTGTGGCTGGTGTAGCCTGCCACTACATCATCAAATGGTTGGATGGTGACAAGTAACCGGTAACCAGCCTGCGGGTTTAAGCCTTCCCGCTTAAAAGTAGGAATAGAAAAGCCCCAGGGCGGCACCCCTGGGGCTTTTCGCGTACTCACGTGGAATACTTATTTCGTTTGCCTACTGGCATTATAGCATATGCGTTTTCTGATTGCAAGATACGTATATGCTGTTTTTTTACCTAAAATTAGCAGGAAAGGAGGGCAGAAGGTGACACAGACGGAGATTGAAGTAGCCCTGGAGCGGTATCACAACGAGATCGGCTCCCTGAAGCACCGGATGGACGAGGTGGAGCAGATTGTGGACGCCGTTCACAGCCTGGCCCAGCAGATGGTTGCACAGACGGCGGAGATCCGGCATCTGAGTGAGAATGTGGGGGAGGTGAAAAAGGATGTGGCGGAACTGAAGGCCAAGCCGGGGGCCCACTGGGAGAGCCTGATCACCGGGCTTATCGGAGCGGCAGCCGGAGCCATTGGAGCAATATTTTTCAGATAGGAAGGAGAGGAGATTATGGATTTTGGAATCGCAAGCGTAGCTGGAATTACGGTCATCTGTTATCTGGCCGGAATGGGGATGAAGGCATCTGAGAAGGTAAAGAATGAGGTGATTCCCGTGGCCTGCGGCTGTGCCGGCGCAGCGCTGGGAGTGGCCGGAATGTTTATTATGCCGGATTTTCCAGCCCAGGACGTGATCAATGCGGCGGCCATCGGTATTGTGTCTGGCTTGGCGGCTACGGGGATCAATCAGGCAGCAAAGCAGCTCAGGAAGTAGGAGAGGAGGTGATCCATTCATCTCCCGCGGCTTCGGCGGGTGATCCGGAGCACATTCAAACAGTATGACAAAGGCTGTCCACCCGGGCGGCCTTTTCAAATATCAATTTTAAGGAGGACTCATTATGAGCAAGAAAAATCACTGCGAATTACACAAGGACGGAACCTTTAACCAGGAGGCACCAGGCACCCACATCACGGCGGAGATGGCGGTAGCCTGCAGCTGTGACGGTCCGGCTGAGGGGCCGGCACTGGAAGGAAAGGGTAACACTCCAGTCGGCCCTGGGGCAGAGGGAAAAGGTAACACCCCCACAGGCCCGGCAGCGGAAGGAGATATGACTGAATAGCCTGGAAAGGAAGTGCATTAACTAATGAGCTATAATCCTACTGTGTGGAAAAATGGAGATCTCATTACAGCAGAAAAATTAAATAAGCTTGAAAACGGTTTGAGGGACATGGAATTGACGCCTGGCCCAGAAGGTCCGCAGGGTCCACAAGGCCCTCCTGGACCTTCTGGGGAAATGGTGGATAAGCTATCAGGGAAATTGGTCTTAATGATGGGAGATTCCTTAATGCAAGGCGGAAAATGGGACGGAGGTTTTGCAAATTGTATTAAGGAAAATCATCCTACTGCGACAGTGATCAATCTCGGCAAAGATGGAAAGCATCTAATTGACGGCGAAATTGGGGCGCAAATAATGGAGTGGAAAAGTCAAAATTCAGGCGTTACGCCGGACATAGTGATTGTAAACGGCGGAGGTAATGATTTTTTAGATTCAAAAGAATTAGGAACTCCTGCACTGGATAATACAGAACCGCTCAATAATTTGGACACTGTTTGCAGTGCATTAGATACAATGTTTTGGTACATCTTCGACAGTTATCCTACAACGCGTATATTTTTCGTAACCGGGCCGCTCATAGCAAAAATTGAAACCATTCCAGCGCCAGAAGTTCAGTTGCAGTATTATGATGCACTCCGTAAAGTTTGTGAAAAATTTGGTGTTCCCGTAATTGATTTAACCAAAAATGCTCAGATACCTCCATCTGTCACAACATTATGTAAAAAATACTATGACACAGACCCTGTCCATTTAAATGAAGCAGGATATAGGAGAGTATCTGCATATATAGAAAATGTTTTATTAAGTAATCTCTAAAGAAATAGTTGCGACGTCGAAACTTGCAAAGGGAGGCCTTGGGGCCTCCCGGAAAGGAGCCTATATGGTAAAGAGTATGCAGAGGGCAGACCTTGGCGATAAGTGGTTTGCCGAACTTCAGGAGGAGGTCAGGGAAGCATCGGAAACAGCACTGCAGGACTTTCAGGATGCCCTTGACCCAGACGCTATGGGCCCGCACGGAAAGGAGGGGATTGATGATGCAGATTAACAAACTTCTGACCCCTTACAATCTTAACCGATTGGGCGACACCAGCCGAATCAAATACATCGTGATCCATTACGTTGGCGCCACTGGCGGGGCGGAAGCAAACTGCCGGTACTATGCCAGCAAATATATCGGGGCCAGCGCCCACTATTATGTGGGATTCGGCGGAGAAATCTGGCAGAGTGTGGAGGACGGGGACATTGCGTGGCACTGCGGGGCAAAAGCTTACCGGCATCCGGAATGCCGCAACTCCAACAGTATCGGTATTGAGCTGTGTGTTCGGAATAAGGGCAGCCAGGCGGCGGAGAGCCGGGACTGGTACTTTGAGGAGGCCACGGTAACGGCTGCTACCATGCTGACCAGGGAGCTGATGGAAAAGTACGGCGTTCCGGCAGATCGTGTGATCCGCCACTACGACGTAACAGGGAAAATTTGCCCGAATCCTTACGTCTACAACCACACGGCCCACACCTGGGAGGCCTTCAAGGCAGCGCTGACAGCCACAGCCCCTAAGGAATATCCTCAGGGTTTCATCCAGACCGCTGACGGCATACGCTGGTGGTATCAGTTTAAGGATGGTTCTTACGCTCACAGCGGCTGGTACTGGCTGACCGAAGCAACCGGCGGCACATCTGGCTGGTACCTGTTTGACGATGCCGGCTACATGCTGACCGGTTATCAGACAGACCCGGCAGGAGAGAGGTTCTTCCTCTGCCCAGAGCCTGGCATCCATGAGGGACAGTGTATGGTGACGGATGGGAGAGGCGTACTTAAGATTGCAAAAAAATATGATTTTGAAGAACACAGATATGTGATATAATCAGAATACAAATAGTGGTGAAACGGACGGCAGGCTTTTCCTGCCGCCCGTCCAATGAGGCCTACTTGGCAAATAACAACTCCCGTGCCAGAGTAAATCCTCCCCGGAAGCCGTACTCTTCCCAGTCAGCCAGGACAGAGATTAGAAGCTCTTCTAATGCTTCCTTGTCTGCCTGCTTCTGGATTAGTTCTACCAGCCTTTCTTCAGCCGTGGATGCGCTGTGGGGCTCTAAAAGACCGTCTCTCATATCAGTGACATACCAGGTAAATAGTTCTTTCAGTGTCATAGAAATTCCTCCTTCAGTAATAGATTTATTCCTAATCTGTTATTGACATCCGGCGGGCCGGACGGCGAGATCGGCGCGTCCATGCGTTATCTCTCCCAGCGCTACACCATGCCCTATGCAGAGGCAAAGGGCCTTCTTACGGATATCGGTACGGAGGAGCTGGCCCATATGGAAATTGTGGCGGCAATTATCCATCAGCTCACAAAGAACCTGACACCAGAGCAGATTGAGGAGTCCGGCTTTGGCCCGTATTACATCGATCACACAACCGGAATCTGGCCTCAGGCTGCGGGAGGCATTCCGTTTAACGCCTGTGAGTTCCAGAGCAAAGGGGACGCCATTACAGATTTGCATGAGAATATGGCAGCAGAGCAGAAAGCCCGCACCACCTATGACAATATCCTGCGGGTGGTAAGAGACCCGGAGGTATGTGATCCCATCCGCTACCTGAGAGAGAGGGAAATCGTTCACTTCCAGCGCTTCGGCGAAGCTCTGAGAATTCTGCAGGATCATCTGGACAGCAAGAACTTCTACGCATTTAATCCTGAATTTGACAAAAAATAGTAATACAACAGAGCAGGGCAGAAACAGGAAAACGGCAGGAAGCCGGTGACAGAGAAGAATCAGGCAAAGGAGGCCAGAAGGAACAGGAAGGATTCAAAAAGGCTGCCGCCGGCCATGCAGCTCTCCGTGTCAGTGCAGAGCATCTGGTTAAAAAGCGGGCGGCAGCCAGATTGAGTCGGGGAGCCGGTTCCTAAACAGGGCCTCCAGCCTGAGGCTTTCCTTTCACGCAGCCGGGAAAATCAGAATTTTTTAAGGCAGCAGAGTCAGTCCTTGCTGATTCACTGCCGCTGTAATAGCCGTTGCCCTGCAAATCCAATCCCGGATGCAGGCTGTCCCTGTAATCTCCGTTCATAAGCTCATCAGAGGTGGTTCCGCATTCATAGGCTCCTTTGGGAATGGTCCTCACAGCCTTTGTACTTCTAGCCTGTCTCATAAATATTCTCCTTTTTCTGTGTGTTTTTCTGTGTCTGTGAAACCCTATGCTGCTGCATATTCAGGAATAGTATGGACAGAATATAAGAAAATCATTAAAACAAGGGAAGAGAGCTGCTGGGAACTGTGATGTAATTGAAAAGAGGACCGTTAGCCGCCCGGACTGTATCATCTTCGGAAAGTTTTGTGTGATATTTTAGCATCATAGTATAATATGAATTAATCACCAGAAATGAGCAATCCCCTTGTATTTACATGCAAAACTCCCATTTTACCTGCCAATAAAAGGGCGCAAAAAAATGGAAGCAATGGGGCTCGAACCCATGACCTCTCGCGTGTGAGGCGAACGCTCATCCCGGCTGAGCTATGCTTCCATGTCTATTATTATAGCATTAATATCAAAAAAAGCAAGAAATTTATAAAAACTTTTCCAAATTAAATCAATTTTTCTTTTTTCAATGTTCTTTTTGAGATTTGTATACCGTTTATCCATTGGAAGAAAACCCGAAGACAACCGGACGGCCGGAAGTGCGCATCTCAAGTCCGCTGTCGCAAAACTTCTGGAGAATTCCCGGAAAGGGGCGGAAGAAATCTTCCAGCCCCTTTTTAAATCTCGTCTGTTAATCTTTCTGATCCCAGGCAGCATGATTTAAGATATCTGCTATTTTTTCTACTGTTTCTCTGTCAGGCCCTTCTATCACGAGATCTTTTCCCTCCCGATAGAGATCGGCGAACATATTGATCTGGCGCACAGGACCTATAAAGCCTGCACGGACAGATTCAGCTTTCTGAACGGTCGGACAGCAGGCGCGGGCAGTCCAGACGTCGTTTTCAGAGCATATGATAGCTTCCGTATTAAACATAGATTTTTCTCCTTAGATATTTTAATTTTCCAGTTCACACAGGGCCTGTTCATATGCCTGGCGGGTATGCGCATCAAAGCAGACCATAAAGACCTCTCTGAGAGATGGGTTTTCCCCGAGAAAGCCCAGAATGACGGAGACGGCAATCCGCGCGGCCCGGTCGACGGGAAAACGGTAGATCCCGGTGCTGATGGAAGGAAAAGCTATGGAAGAAAGGCCGTAGGATACAGCCAGTTTAAGACTGCTTCTGTAGCAGGAAGCCAGAAGCTCTTCCTCTCCGTGGGAGCCCCCGTTCCAGACGGGGCCCGGAGTGTGAATGACATACCTGGCAGGAAGCCGGTAGCCCTTTGTGATTTTGGCCATACCCGTCCGGCAGCCGTGAAGCGTCCGGCACTCGGCGAGGAGTTCAGGCCCTGCCGCCCGGTGAATGGCTCCATCTACCCCGCCGCCGCCGAGCAGAGAGGTGTTGGCCGCATTGACAATGGCATCTGTGCAGCACTTTGTAATATCACCTGAAATTATTTTAAATCCCATGGACAGCCTCCTTAAAGCATTTCCAAAAATCAAGGAACCTATTGTCCCTCTGTACATACCATATATTATAAATGGAAATTAATCAAGGAGATATTAAATATGTGTTGTTTTAGAAGATGTAATAACTGTGGATGCAATTCCGGATGCAGAAGAAGGTGCTGCCGCTGCTGTACAGTATGCTGCGATGACGGCGGAAACTCTAATTCCTGCTGTGGAAATTCCAATACCTGCTGCGGAAACTCTAACTCCTGCCGCTGCGGAAATTCTGATTACAGAAATGGCTTCAATGACGGTTTTTCAGCAGGCTACCAGAGCGGCTTTGACGCAGGAATTGCCAACTGCGTGATGCCTCTTAGCGGTTCCGCCTCTGCAGGCGGCTGCGGGTGCAGCTCCGGCACAACCGCTTCCTCTTTTTTTGACGCTTCCGCGTCAGGCGGCTTTTACTAGGCGACCCGTTTTTTCTCTGCTCCAGAAGGAAAATCCTGAGTGAGCCACGAAGGAAAAGAATGCCGGAAGAAAGATGTGAGGAAAAATACAGAAATAATTGAAATCAAAGAAACAAAATAGATAAAAACAGAGAAACAAAAAAATTGCACTGTCGAGGCTGCCATCGCTCACGGCCCCGCCTCTATAAACTCAGGGGCGGACAGTTCCAGCTGATTTTTTTCTGGCGGGAGGGCAAAATACTTTTTTCTCTCCCGCAAAACAGAATTTTTACAAAAAGGGTGGGAACAAAAATGAAGGGGCGGACTTCACAGTTATTCATAGATTCCTTACCATTCGTTCAAATTTTGTTTACATTTTCTACAAATCAGGTACATAAATGATACCTATACTATAACTGTAAAGAACAGATACATCTCGACAAGAGAGTAATATTTTTTTCATAATAAGCCGGGCGGCCATAGCTGCCCGGCTCCTCCTCATTTCAGGGCATTTTACCGCCGGCACTGTCACTGACGCTTTAAGATCTTCATGTGTTTTTTATACGCTTCCGGCAGAGATTTCAAGTCTTTTTCACTTTTTCCTCAGATAAAATAGATTAGAGAAGCTGCGAGCCCATTCCGGAATTACAATCTGGAAAGCTCCAAGGCCAATCCTCCCGGTGTATTCAGAGGTCTTTCCTGTTGAAATAGGGCTACCGCAATCCCATTGGCTTTAGACGGTGGGTTAAGGTAGCCAAAAGTGGTGGCTCGTGCTATACTTGTGTTATGGGAACGTGGAAATCAAAAAACAGACACAAGTATTTGTTACAGTATCATATTATTTTCGTATGCAAGTATAGAAAGAAATTGCTGATGCCATGCGATGCTTTGGTCAAACTGTCAAAATTATTTAAGGTTAAGACAGAT
>ENA-ORTD01000395-ORTD01000395.1-human-gut-metagenome-genome-assembly--contig:-NODE-395-length-42876-cov-3.199412_pt1 | contig 42876 bp, 42 predicted proteins | sample MGYA00241907_ERZ509178 | MGnify/ENA primary metagenome ERZ509178 (study PRJEB26280, sample SAMEA2338793) | human gut metagenome | biome: human gut; feature: human-associated habitat; material: faeces...
GGCGGCGGCGCGGTGCTCATCGACTGCGGCGCCACGGCGGAGGGTACGCCGGAGTATCTGCTCCAGTTCGCCTTTATGGGCTCCTATTACGCCGAGCGGGTGCTCAAGCGCCCCGAGCCCAAGGTGGGCCTGCTCAACATTGGCGCCGAGCCCTCCAAGGGCACCGACCTCCAGCGGGAGGCCTACGCCCTGCTCACCGAGGCGGGCAAGGCCGGGCGCATCCACTTCGTGGGCAACGTGGAGGCCCGGGAGGCGGTGTACGGCGAGGTGGACGTGATCGTGTCCGACGGCTACTCCGGCAACATCTTCCTCAAGACCATGGAGGGCACCGGCGGCTTCATGGCAAAGCAGCTCAAGGCCATGTTCAAGAAGAACCTGCTCACCAAGCTGGCGGCGGTGCTGGTTTCCGGAGGCCTGCGGGACTTCAAGAAGATGATGGACGCCGGGGAGGTGGGCGGCACCCCCCTCATCGGCATCTCCAAGCCCGTCATCAAGGCCCACGGCTCCTCCGACGACTTCGCCATCAAGAACGCCATCCGCCAGGCCCAGAGCTTCGCGGCCTCCGGCATTATTGAGGACATCACCGAAAATATCGACCACATGCGCCTGCGCAGTGAGTAAATGGGAAAATTTTGACTTTCCTATTGACAGGCGGGAGAAACTTGCCTATTATCATAGTGCAATGACACCGTCGGGAACGACGGAAGCGACAGGAGTAGATGAACATGATTTTCGAGAAGCTCGCCGCCCTGCTGTCCGAACAGTTCGGCGTGGACGTGGACAGCATTACCATGGACACCTCGTTTGAGGATCTGGGGGCCGACTCCCTGGACATCGTGGAGATGACCATGGCCGTGGAAGAGGAGTTTGGCCTGGAGGACATGGACGAGGAGGATCTGTCCGGTATCTCCACCGTGGCGGATCTGGTCCGCTACCTCAAGTCCAAGCTGGAGGACTGAAGAAACCAAAGAGACAGGAGCCCCGCCTCCCGGCGGGGCTCCGGCTTTGAAAGGGAGGATCGGCCATGGAGGCATTGGAAGAAAAGCTGGGTTACCGGTTTACCAACCGGGCCCTTCTGGAAAACGCCCTCACCCACAGCTCCTACGCCAACGAGAACAAGGCCAAGGGGCTGCAGAGCAATGAGCGGCTGGAATTCCTGGGGGACTCTGTGCTTGGTATGGTCGTGGCCGACTATCTGTTCCGCACCCACCCCGACCTGCCAGAAGGGGATCTGACCCGCACCCGGGCGGCCCTGGTGTGTGAGGGCAGCCTGGTGGAAGTGGCCCAGTGCCTGGAGCTGGGCGCCTACCTGAAGCTGGGCAAGGGGGAGGAGGCCGGCGGCGGCCGGGAGCGGCCCTCCATCATCGCCGACGCGGTGGAGGCGGTGCTGGCCGCCGTGTACCTGGACGGCGGCATCGGCTCGGCCCGGAAGCTCATCCAGAAGTTCATCCTGGACCGGGAGGCGGAGAAGAGCGCCAGCCGCGATTACAAGACCGCCCTTCAGGAGCTGGTGCAGCGGGAGAGCGGCCAGGTGCTGGGCTACCAGCTCATCGGCGCCGAGGGCCCTGATCACGCCAAGATCTTCTCGGTGGAGGTGGATCTCAACGGCATCCCCATCGGCCAGGGCCGCGGCCGCAGTAAAAAAGAGGCGGAGCAGAACGCGGCCAGGGCCGCGATAGAGAAGCTGAGGGCGGGGGAATAACCGGCCCGCGGGCGACCACAAGGGTCGCCCCTACGTGCAGGGGCTGTCCGGCTCCTCTGTAGGGGCGGCCTTTATGGCCGCCCGTCCTGTCAGGCCTTCACAGGGCCTGGGGCAGTGCAAAACCTGGTGTACGGCGGGCGGATGTAGGTATCCGTCCCTGCGAAATGGTTTGCCCGCTGTATACCACCAAACCAGACGCGGAGCGCTCAGGCGCTCCGCGTTTTTGTGGAAAAGGGTTTGCAAAGGACGCCGTTCCTTGGTATAATAATTTATTCAGAATGATAACATGGCGAGGTGCAGACCTTGTATTTAAAAGCGCTGGAGATACACTTGTGCCCCTACAACCATTGTCATCACTAATTTTACTGTCTATCGTAGTTAGATATTTACACCACTTTTACACCACTTGAAAAAGGGACTGGCATAGTTTCTTTACAGCCTCGGTTGTCCGAGGCAATACATACTGTGCTTGTTTATAAGAACGCTGCACATTAACAACGCTGTTATAAACAAGCAGAAACGCCCTCATAGGCGCGTGAGCGTCCATACAGAGCTTTTTAGCGTCGCATGTGAGTAAACGGTGCGCTAACAAATTGAGCCCTATAGAGCGGCTCTAAATGCTGTTAAACGGCATCTATAAAACGGTAGGGCAGGGGTAGAGCATTCTACTTCCTGCCCTTTATTTTTTTCAATTTTACCGCGCAAAAAAAAAGGAGAGCCGACCCTAATATAGGGAAGACTCTCCTAAGAAATTTACACCCACAAAATTTCAGAATAAAATCCAGTTATTCAGCAACCGTATATCCGCGAACATCCTCTACGAATGTATGATTGCGCAAATGATTTTCATACGCTTCTCTGATAATGCGAATTGCAATATCAACTTCTCCGTTTGTAAAGCCATTGTCTTTAATGATGTCTTCATACTCAGCATAAATTTTGAAAGCTCTTTTGAACTGCTCTCTTGTTACCAAGTTCTTTTCTCCAACAACATATGAAGCGAAGTTAATAATAGCATTTCTTTTGCTTTCAATGTAAAGGGACATAGTAATCTCGTTGTTCTTATCCATACTGATTTTTAGGTCAGTAATAGCATCATCATAAACCTTCGCACGGCTGTTTACCCATTCCATCCACTGGTTTCTCCTTGCAATATTATCGCTGTTATAGTGTTCATCTACACTATTGAGCAAAGTTTTTACTTCCTTGATCGTAGAAGACATTTCTTCCATTGTTTGTCGTTCATGTTTCTTTCGTGCAAAATATTTTCGTACTTTTACAAATTCAGGAACTACCTTTCCTTTGAATTCAAGCACCTCACCAATAATTTGCATAACAAGGAAGCATCCAATAATTACGAGACCAATGCGAATGGGTATGTTAAGATACTCGATATAGCCAAGCATTTAGATTACTCACCCGCTTTCTCCTCCGGGGCGTTCACCTTATTGCTCATATCGCACAGACTGTCGATTAGCTTGCTTACTACTTCCATGTCAATATCGTAGTTAATGGCCTCAGCAGAGTTTAAGATCATAGCCATAACCCACTCTTTCTTGGTTGCACCATCCTCAAATTTCTTCTCTGCCTCTTCCATGTATGACATGACAAGTTCAAGTAAGTTGCTCCAGTTTTTCTCCTTGATAGCCTTTTGGACATACTTTACAAGAGCAATCACAACTGGGATGCACACAGCAAGTCCACTCAAAATATTAGAGACATAATCCATCCATTCCATAAACATACCTCCTAATTAGATTCTGGGACTATCGATTTCACTTGACTCTTTGCCGAACCCCGACGCTTTTGCAGAAGCAAATGTAATACCTTCTCCAGTAGCACTCTTATGGTCGCTCTTCGCCATATTCAAATAAAATGAACAGACAACGCCATGCGCAGTCCATGGTAAACCAACCATTGCAGATAGCCACGGTAGAGACCCGATATAACCCTTATAAATACAATAAGCTGCCAGGACGATCCCACCAATGGTCACCATCCACAGCAGCCAACGAATATCAGAAACAAGTTTTTTAGAATACTCAGGTTTCTTTTTCTTGCTTCTCTCAATTTTAATGGTCATAGGAGAACCGCCTCCTTACATTGTCGAACATAGCAATTAGGTCAAACCGTTTCTTTGTGCAAAGCGATAGAACAGCTGAGCAATTTGTTCACGGCTCGGCATATCGGCCCACATATAGTTAGGAGTACCATCCGGCAAAGGATCTCCTCCCGCAAACAGACCAGTTGCAATAGCCCATTCACGAGCCTCCTTGCTCCACGATCCACAATCGTTATCTCTGAGCTCTGTACGATACTCGTTCATCAGCTTCTTAAAGGTTTCAAGTGTCATATCTTCATCCTCCTCCTCAATTCCTGCATTGCCACCTGACAACCTACGATTGACTTCTGCAGCAATCTCAGGATGTTTGTTATACAAGTAATCACCAGGACATGACTTGTTTGCAAACCACCTATGAACAGTCATGACCATTTCATTTGGCTTAGGTGTATAGGAAAGAGTCTTCTCTTTATCACCGAACCAAATAATTTTTGTTTTACCGTTTCTCTTACAAATGTCAGTTACCAGATCTAACAGGCTGGCGTATGCTGCGTCAGTCACTTTGTATGGGTCATATGTATCGCTTGCCACTTCAATAGTCACGGCTCTGTTGTCGTTAGAAGAAGACGATGTGCACCAAGATCGGTCTTTTTCTTCAACATACATTCCAATCTTTCCATCTAATCCAATTCCATAGTTAGACGACGCTTGCCGTGATGTAGGAGCGAAAATATTGCCGAGTGTCTCTACGCTACACTGTCCAACAACACAATGGATGGAAATCCTATCAATGCTGTGGTTTCTTGGGCTTGATTTATTGGGCGAAATTTTTGTGTATGATACGAGTGAGCTATTACTCATTACAACACTTCCTCCTTCCTGATTTTTGTTCGCATATTTGTCATAATAGGCCTGTCCGTATTCAGCCCGTTTAAGCTGAACTGATGCACTCTGATCGGCTGGTCGTTCAAATTGCAGAAGAACTGTGTTCGATGCCTCAATAACGGAAGTGGCATTCATAAGCACATTTATAACGCCGCGATAACCGTCAGACAGTTCTTTCCAAAGGAAGTTGAGTTGCATATCAAGATCACCGATTGATGTACCTGCAGTCTTGCAAAAGTCGATAAGAGCCTGTTTACGAGACCAATATGTCCATTGGGCCAATCCATATCCGGCAGAATCTTTCACAAAGTTTTTGTATTTGCCGTTATCTACGGCGGCAGTATATTGGGCATCTGTGTAGCCAAGTTTTTTCTCGTAAGAGTTCTGTAAATTTTTCGGGTTCAACCCACTTTCTGCATACAGATTTCCCATGAGCCCAGCAGCACCATAATCGTTCAAACCTTTAGATTTGAGGTATTTCCAAATTTTTTCTGTATTATCCAATCACATCACCTCCCGTATAAAAGAGATGTTTTATTAAATAAATTTGTAGTGAGGTTTTTCCTCGCCAAAAAACCAGTATCGTATGTAGTCATCAAGGATGATTGCAACAATAGATAGTGCAATCCACGCAAAGAAAAACGGCAAGCAAATTTGTCCCATAATATTGAATGGGAGCCCGGAATAATCCCAGACTCCCAATCTAAGCCAAACATTTACAATCAGCCCAGTTACAAATTCACATATCGTCACTACAAATGCTCCAATGATAGATTGCCAGAGCAACCCAAGATCCCAAGGGAATAGCTCGTTAATAAGTCCAATAATAACAAAGCAGACTCCGCCTAAAATAAACATGGATATGTGGCTATAACCCCTCCATACAAGCTCAATAAAAACATATATAGAGCCGCCTATCAGAGTGAGTACTGCCTCCTTTGCAAAATGACGATATTTCATTTATTTACATCCCCATATTTTGCTGTTGCTGGAGTTTAAGAACAATGCTTTGCATTTGTTCTTGTGCAACCATCAACTTTTCATTCATCTCAGAAAGATATGGATCTGGTAGAATCATGCCATATTGGACGGCGGAAACATCTTCAGCGCTTTCAAGCGCCTGAACATACTGCTTCAGTTCATTGTGATATGTGGTTTGCGCAGTGATAAGTGTCTGAGTAGCAACATAGATTTCTACGATTTCTGCAGCAGTATAAATACGACACACACCACCATCAGCCTGATATGGAAATTCAGTCCCGCCAAGCTCAACAACACGGAACAGGTTGTTAATATTGGATTGGTCTTTAATATCGAGATTGAAATGCACACTCTCTTCTCCGAGTTTAATGTCTACACCGTTTTCAATGACTGCATTGCACGCCTTAGAAATCTCTGCGAGCTTTGCAGACATAACAACGCTAAGTGAATTATCTTCTCCGACAATCTCGACTACATCATCGAGAGTGATCCAACCACGGCCAACAGCATTTAGCAGGCCATCAGCCTCAATGATATTAGCCTCATACATAGATCTAAGTTTTTCCTTCATAATTTAACCCTCCAGTGCCGTGATAATCAGCTCATCAATAAGGCTACGCTGGTAGGAAACCATAGAGCCTCCATCTACTTTTGATACAACAACCGTGTCTGCACCCTGGATTTCATCATGCCCAATCAGGTTGTATGGTGTACTGTCAAAAGCAACTCCGATAGCATCTTGCTCGGTCGCAACGGTATAGTCTCCAGAACTTCCAAACTTGATATATGTTACAGAGTCCACAATCCCGAGTTCTGTTCCATCAATTTTAATAACACGGTACATTTAGTTACCCTCCTTTGCGCCAACTAATTTCGCAATATACTTTAATGTTTCAATATCTGCACAGAAGAAAGCATGATTCCAAAGCCAGAAATCATCATATTCTGGTCGCTTATATTTTTGGCAAACACTATCTTCCCAAACCTTATCCCACCTTGACTGATAATTCTTGTCTTTCTTAGACAGAATCTTTTGGATTGATTGTGTCAACTGACCACGCACCATACCGTTTCCATCGTCATTTCGTGCAAAAAACTGATGTGCGTTTTCGCTTGTTTCAAAGCAGATAATTTCACCATTAAAAATGATGCGTCCATCAATACTATCCACTTCGGTCATTGCAGGGATATTTACATCTCCACAAATGGCCGTATCTTTGAATCGTCTATGCGCAATATATTCCACCTTTTATTCCTCTTTCCCTAAAATTTTCGATGTGTTCAGATGAAAATCCAAATATTGAGAAGAACAGTCTACGCAATTTTAGAACCCTGTTATGGTCATTGTAGGCTCTAAAATATGCGAAAATTCCATTGATAGAAGTCCACAAATCCTCATAGCTCATCTCGCTAGTTTGGATCTTATGATAAAATGCTTTAATCTTTTTCCGTGCACGCTTCATACCGTCACGATTTCCGTTCATAATTACTCTACCAGTCGAAGTTAAAGTAAACTTTGCTTTGCAATATTTGAACGGTTTTGTCAGAGGCACAATTCTTGACTTAGATATGCTAATGGTAAGTCGTAGACTTTCGGCTTTAGCCACAATCAGTTTCATAATCTCTTTTGGGTCTCTATCTGGCGGCACGATGATGTAATAATCGTCCATGTAGTGCCCAGCACATTTAAGAGATAACTGACATTTTATGTAGTTATCAAGTGCAGATGGAAATGCAATCATCTCTGCCTGACTTGGTTCAACTCCAAGCGGTAACCCCTTACCACCTGGGACTGTGTTCACAATATCATCACCGATTTTCCGAATAGCATCGTTTAATAAAAATTTTGTGTGCCGCTGAAACACCATTTCGTGTGAAACAGATGGGAAAAATTGTCGGAAGTCAATTAGAATGACATAACCATCTCTTCCATATCTTCGAAAATGATATCGAAGGTCATTCTTGAGCTCTCTTTTAGAAAATTCGAACCCTTTACCTGGAAGACTTGCGCCATTATTCCATATCATACTTGGCAAATACAGCGGCAAAAGGACTTTCTTTGTAAATACTTTGTGGATTTGACGATCTTGAATTCTTGGAGCGTCAATTGGTCTCGTTTTACCACGCTCTGACAGTATGAAATGGACATACCCACCAGGTTTCCACCTTCCGTCAAGAACCATCTTCCGTCTTACGGCAGTTCCAGAAAATAAATGTTGCTCAAACCGTTGAGTGCTGTTCTTCCATCGAACACCTTTACAACATTTCTTACCAGCAGTGTATAGATCTTGGTATGTAAATACCTCATGGAGGCCACCGACCTCATTACTGCGTTGAACTCTTTTGCTGTATCGTTTTTCCTTGCGTCGCTCGTAGCGACCCTGTCGTCTACTCATAAAAAAGTATTCGCCCTCCGTACATATATCTTGTTTGGTATCGTCTAATATGCTTTGCTCGAAACACATGAAACGGGTTTAGATACGATTCCCCGCCATGCACGCTCGAACTACTTCGGCGGCGTCCGTGCTTGAGCATCAGAGGGCAGTTTCGGACTTTCGTCACAGGAAACATTTCTCCTTTCGTAAAGGTCGTATTTCACCCTGCATCAGGCTACTGCATTTGACCCAAAACCATTTCTGGCCTTACGAAATCCGGGGCGAGCCCATTGGAATTCCTTGCGTTGTTATTGTTCGCGTTGCCGTTGGTGTTCACATTGCAGAAGTTGTTGCTGTTGTTGTAATTAGGGGAACGCTCCCACCACCACGCAGTGGAACACCCGAGTAGGAAAATCCACCCAGCGACAAGGTTTTACAGAAATGCACCTAATGAGTATTAAAGTCTTTACCTGCCTTTGTCACTCTTTAGCACATTGGTCAACAAAGTGTTTTCTCGGTCGATCAATTCGCCCAATTCCTGAGCCATATGATCCAATTTTCTTTTTGCATCAGTCGAGCCCACTGTGTTTCCGCTTCCTGTTGTGAAACACCCTGACGGGTTTGTCATCATTAGATCGTAGCAGTGTGCGAGATGTACATCGAGCGCCATGAGCGACGCTCTCGCCTCAAGAAGGTGCGTTTTACGAAGTTCCTTTCTTGTTGCATCAGATGGAAAAATACTGTTTGCTTTTTCAACATTGTCTAAAACTTCGGACGCAAGGTTGGCCACTTGCTCTGCCATCAATCGAGAGTATCTGGATGACAACCTGGAAAGAAAGTTGATTGTATGGACATAGATTTTGTTGGCAGTGTTAACGAACTCTGCCTTGCTTTCAGACCTGTGTGCTTTGAGAACTGACATAAGCCTCTCCTTTCATTCATATTTTTGGGAAGTCGTTTTTCCCCATGCGACCATATCCGTAAAGGAGGGTCACCCATATTTGTACCGCCTTTTCTTGAAAAAGCTACGGCGATATACAAATAGGGGGGGGACGAGGTTCCCACTCAACACCACAAAGGAGGGTCACCCGCCAATGTGTGCTACTTTGTTTGAACCACGCCCACTTTCGTGGGCTGGATTATTGTGGATTGCAAGATTAGACGCGGAAAGCCGGGGCGAGCCCATAGGAATCCCCTGCGTCGTCATAGCCCGCGTTGCCGTAGGTGCTCACACTGCAGAAGCCGTCGCCGCCGCCGTAAATAGGGGAACGCTCCCACCACCACGCAGCGGAACTGGTTGCGCTGTGACGGTATTTCACTTTGCTGTTACCGTTCTTGTAATACTGGTACTGCGCCTGGTAGTTCTGCTCCGCAGAGTTAGCATAGCTTCTGGTGCCAAAAATCTCAAACTCGGCCAGAAGAGGAAGGTAGTCTACGGTCTTAGTGACATAGGATGCTGTGTTGCTACCGCCGCCGGTGTTATCCGTATAGATGTTCATTGGCTTCATAACAGCACGCAGAGCGCTTGGGAGAGCAGCCATGAGTGTGCCAGAAACAGGGCTGGTCGCAGTTGTTGATGTAGCATCACCATTGTTGGTGTTCGTGCTTCCAAGCACATCATAGCGGAGATCACAGCCCTTCCAGCCACCAGAGTTCGTGTTAGAACTATGGTTCATATTGAACCATTTTTGTCCTCCGGTAGAGTAGCTGTTGTAGTTATCGTCAATCAGACAAATGTCGGTTCCACCACTCAAAGCGGTCTTAAATCCGCCAAATGTAATACCATTGCCCTCTCTGCTACTATTGTGGTTAAATCCAAGGATATACACATAGTAGGTGGCGTTAATAGCCTTTGTGCCGACTGTTCCGTTAATTGTGACAGCCTTTCTATCGCCCACAGACCAGTAGTTTGATCCCGTGCTGGATACGCTGCTAATTGCGCTCCAATCGTTGTCATTCAACACATCAGTAATAAATGTGGCAGTAACAGAACAAGTCTTGTTTGCTGGAGCAGTATGATTTGTTCCAGCTGCGACCTTCACAGTAATAGTGGCAGAGCCATTGGTCTTGTTTACATTGTTGACTGTGATTTTATTACCGCTTACAGAAACCGTTGCTACACCTGTATTATTTGAAGTAGCACTAATGGCACCATCACCGACACGGGTAACAGTGATTGTGCCGGTTGGACTTGACAGGTTGAGCGTGATAGAAGTTGGGGAGATGCTAAGACTTCCAGCAGCTTTTGCGATAGACCATGCAACTGTTTTAGCAGATGTACTTCCATCCGACCAACGATAATCCGCTTTTGGAGTAAATGTGGCATTGTATGAACCCGCATTTGTTCCGCTTGTAGTACCACCGATAGTCATATAAGTGGTGTTATAATTACTCCAAGTAGGCGACTGTGCACTTCCTGTATATGTAAGAGAGCCACTCTGAGACGGAACATTGGGAATGGTGATACGGTTAGGTACACCAGTTGCTCTCTGAGAAGTAGAAGAGTTGATACCACCATCAGTCGTCTCAGGGAACAAGCTGATATAATAAGTAGTTCCATTGGTCAACCCAGTAATCTGCAGGCCATTTGTGGAATATTGATTGCGAGAAGTAACACGAAGTGAGTAATCAGCAGATTCATCATCTTTAGATGTAGCATATCCACCTTTCTTCACCACAATAGTGGTGGCTGCCCAAGTTGCAAGGGTAACTCCATCATTTACAATAGTTGCAGCTGGATCAGTCCACTTAACAGTCATCTTTCCATCACCGGATGCGACTGCACTGATGCTGGTCACACTCCATGAGTTGATTCCCTCTACCTGAACGGTCGGAGTTTCAGTGAACTCATTGTCAGCACTTTCGGTATATGTACCAGTCGTTGTATAAGGGAAGAATTTATAGTAGTAAGTCGTCTCATTGGAAAGACCGCTATCGCAAAAATAGGAGTTCTGGTGCTGATTACGCACCTTGCTATCAATGACAATAGTGCCATCACGACGGCTTGTTGGCATAGACCCAGCCTTTCTTACAAGCAGAGTTCCGCCCCATTCTGCAAGGGGAGACTCAGCTACAATAAGGTCTTCTGGGTCAGTCCATTTCACATACACTTTGCCTGATGCGGCAAGTGTTTTGATATTAGAAACAGCGGCCAGGGCAAGTCCACCAGAACCACCTGCTCCGCCAGGAAAGTTAGATAAAATTGGCATGATACGCCCTCCTTTTAGCCTAAAAGAATGATATAAACGGGGATGTCAAATTCAGGCATCTCTCCGTCTGCTGCAATAATTAACTTTCCGTTTTCTTGTCCAATAACGGAAAGCATAGCTTCTCGCGCAATTTCTCGTTGCTCAACGGTAGCATTATGAGCAACAGAGATCGTACCGTTTTGTGTTTTAGTAAGCCCTTCAACAGCAAGTTCCTGCGTGAATGGTGCATCAATACCAGACCACGCCGTAGAAACAAGTGTGGCGTTGATAGCAATGCTACTGTTTGCTTTTTGACCAAGTGCAGTATCGATTTTTACCATGTTGGAATTTTCTGTTCCATTCATCTGCTTCCGCCAATCAAGGAATCGCTCAGAACCATCATCTGTGATATACAGACCGTAATTCATTGTTTCACTCATATATTTACGACCTCCTGTCTCAGTTGATAAGAATTACAACGACAGGAATATCGCACTTAGGAACCTCGCTAAATGCAGCGATAGTTAATGTGCCGTTACCTTGACCACAGACATAAAGCTCTGCATTTTTGGCAGCTTCCATTTGCGCGTCAGAAACAGTTTGTGCAAGTCCGACTACTCCGTTGGAGTCAGTAGCAATGCCTGGAATCATCACAGTCTGTTCACCAGAAGCCCATGCGGACGCAAGGAGGGTAGCGTCCATTGCCATGCTGCCGCTGCCCGCATTCTGTGGGTTAATGCGGTGTCTCTTTTGAACACCATTGTCTTCAGAGTCGATATAAAACCCACCATCATCTGGCGTAAAGTAGGCATACCCATCATGAAACGGAGTAGCCTCCATAGAGATGCGTGAGCTATCTCCTTTTAGAATCTTAAAGAGTGCCATTCTATAGCCTCCATTCTTCGTGTTTTGCGCATAATAAAGCGGAGGGAGCGAACGATAGTTCGCTCCTCTCCGTTTCAGGCTTGCTGTTATAAAACAGCCGTTTTACATTGTCCTTAAATCAGAAAGAGCCCCAAGTGAGAGCAGTATCGGTGTACTCCTTGGCAGCAGCCTCAGCAGCGTCAGCAGACCCAGCAGCGTCATAGTTGACAGCCAGACCATCTGCATAATTCTTTGCGTTCTGCTCCATAGCGTCCCACTTTGCCTTGTCGCCATCAGCAATCTTACCCAGCTCAGTAGCATTGGCGTGGGTGTGCTTCTTAGCTACAGCGTCAGCAAGGTTCTCTTCGGTCTGGGTATAGGTGTCCAGGAGAGCCTTATTTGCATGGGTATGCTTGTCTGCCTCCACAGCGGTCACACGACCATCCATAGCAGTGTTCAGACCGTCTGCATACTCCTTGGCATCCTCAAGTGCGGCATTAGCCTTAGAGGTTGCATCGGCCGCAGCAGCATCGATAGCTCCCTGTTTAGCAGTAGCAACCTTGCCAGCGGCAACTTCGGCAGTATCGTAGGCAGACAGGTCAACCATACCAGCCAGAACATCCCACTTGAAAGTCTCATCGCCAGTATCAATGCACACCACATTGGTTCCAGCGGGGTAAGACTTACCAGCACCCTCAATAAAGTCCTCAGTGGTGCTGAAAGCGTCGGTCACATTGTAGACCTTGCCCTCTTCAGTAGCAGACAGAGCAGGGAGAGAAGCAAAGTCCACACTACCAGCGGCCTTATAAGCAGAGGCAACCTGAGCGGCAATCTGCTCTTCAGCATACTTCTTAGCGCCCTTAATGGTATCGTTGGTTCCAGTATCGTCGCCAGTGCCAATCAACTCGGTCTTAGAGGTGGCAATCTTAGAGTCAACCTCCGTAGTCTTAGCGTACTGGGCGATATTAAGCGCGGCAATCTTGCCGTCAGTATAGCCGTTTGCAGTCTCTACTGCAGCAGTCTGGGCGGCAGCGGCCTTTTCCTCAGCATACTTCTTAGCACCCTTGATAGTGTCAACGGCAGAGGCGTCAGAGGTTGTTCCAACATCGGCCTTTCCGTTCAGTTTATTGGCCAGAGTGGTGTCCAAGTCTCCCTCAGCCACCTTATCCTTAGAGGCCAGGTCTCCCAGACCTTCAATGGAACCGGCTACAACATCGGCAATTTTGGTATCCACATAGTCCTTCACATTGGCATAAGGGGTTTCCCCTTCTTTATTACCAAGGTCACCAATAGCCTCATCAATCTTGGAATCAACATCACCGACAGCAGCAAAGGTTTCACCCATGGTCAGTGTCAGCTTACGAGAAACAGAGTCATAAGATGCCTGAGTAACAGCGTTACCAGAACCGACAACCTCAACAGAAGTAGCGCCGGTATCCAGGTTGATCTGGACATACTTAGACCCATTCCACTTAGCAAGCACATTCAGATCCTTGATGTAATACAAAGCGGTAGTGCTGGGGTTAACATTGGACTGCAAAGCGTCCAGATTCTTAAACTCCTGGAAATCTCCGATACGAACACGGGTAGAGCCATCTACATCGAGGTACAGGCCGTGTTCATCGGTAGTAACATAAAAAGTACCCTCAGTATAAGAGCTGGGCAGGTTCGCCAGCAAACCTTTCTTAAAAGAAACAGTAGCCATAATTTTGTTTACCTCCTATATATGAATTTACATAGAGCCCCAGGAAAGGCTTTCAGACAGAGACTCTACCGTCTCCTGAATAGCGGCCACATCGCCTTTTGTGGCAATTTCATGGTTTGGATCATCCGCCAAGTACTCAGGAGATGCTTTGTCCTCTGCATTATGGTAGTAGATTCCTTTTTGATATACATTGATGCGGGAGCCAACCCAATCTCCGTCCACATTTTTGTCAGCATAAATCTGTGCAACCATGCCATTCTCTCCGCCGTTATTCACGCCGACAAAGGACTCAGTGCCATCCTGATGGGTGTATTTAGCGCCGCCGCCAGTAGACTCATTGAAAATAAGAGCCTTACTTCCATCATCGTTTGCGATCTCACGGACAACAAAATCGCTGGTATCGATAAGGCCGCTTGTAGGAATATAGATATGAGATGCCCCAGCATCATTCAATACCAGATCGATATATGTATCGCCGACCTTGGCTCCTGCGTATGGCTGATCCTCTTCTGTAACAGTTTTAACGCTTCCGCTCTGCACGACAAGATCTTTAGGAATGTTGATTTCGGCGCCGACATAAGAGCCGGAACCGTCAACAGTTTTCTTCAATCTATAAGTAGCGGAATATCCTTCGGTGGCATCGTCCAGCTTTTCAATGGTGTATTCTACATTGTCTTTGCCTACATAGACACCATCGCCTTTGACCTCGATTGCGTTTCCTTCGTCCTTTGAAATCTGAACGCCAATCGTTTTATTACCGTCTTCACCATCTGCAATCACAATCGTTGCGTCAACCGGCGTAAGACCTGCAACAGTACCGGCAGCCAGATTGTCCAGCTTAACCTTGTCTTCGGCAGACATCAGCCCTGCTGCGGTTTGAGATGCAACCTTACCGGTAGCAAAAAGAAGATTGCCTTTATATAACTCCTGTACATCCTCTAACCAGTACAGCGTGTTGGTGTCTTTCTGTTCGAGCGCATCAAACAAAGCCTTCGTACCAACCTTAAAGATAACATTAGCCAACTATATTTCCTCCTCTCTATATAATATGAATTATATAAACACTCTCTAAGTGGTTATATCAGTTATGTAATGCTTTCCCATACATAGTCTGATTCAATGGAATCACCGCCGATACTGCTCCATTCATCATTTGGGTTCAAATCAACAGGTGGTGGAATATCGGTCGGGCTTTCTTCCAAGGTGAAGCTCAATACATTGTGTTCATCGATGTGCGGCACATATACCATGCCATCATCTCCGACAACTTTGCCAAGGTTTTTAATACTTCCGTCATTAAAGAAAACGAGAAGTTCTCCATCAACGCTGATACGCATATCGTCAATAAGCAGACCAGATGTGCTGGCGACAATAATGGCATCTCCAATTGGCTCACCATTTGCCGTGAGCTGAATGGTGCTGCTCTCACTGTTAAATACAATATTGTCTGCTTTGGCAGCAACAAGCGCCTCAACAGTATCGATGGCCTCCTCAATGTTGGAAAATCCATCATTCATCTGCTTATGAATTTGATATAGTGCTGTCATCTGACTGTCCTCTAAATATGCGTCCATGCTTTTTGATTCTTTGATCCGCAAGATGCACTCAGAACTTTTTGAAACAGTTGGATTATCAGTAGCACCTGCGTACATCTGAACCCATGTGCATACCTCTCCTGGGTATTTAGTCAGCTTACATGTAATGGGGAGTGTGTACTGATAATAGTTTTCATTGTACTTTTCTTCCATTCGCTCCAAAATAACCACATCTGCCACACCATCGGCTCTGATATAGCTCAAATATAATTCAGCGGTCAGCACATCTACCTCACCGATAACAGGTGGAATGAGATAAATAATTTTTCGATTCAAGTTATCACCACGATAGATGGGGTCATTTACCGTGATAACCAGATCCATATTCTCATCAAGTTTGATGTACACCCACTTCACCTCCATTCATTGCAAAATAATAAAGTCAATATCTTCGAGCGTCATATCGTCAAACGACATAAGTGCATTTTCATCCATTTCACCAAGCAGTCTGTGTCGCTTGATGATCGCGCTGACATCTGCCGCCAATTCAACAGCCGCTTCTTTTGGTGACATAAACTGCATAATTGTTTCAGTCAATTCAGCCAGAATTGTGAGCTGGTTATTAGCAGTTTCATACTTCGTTGCCGCATCCCCGCCGTCAGTGCTTGCGCCAATAATCATGCCAGAACTACCAGATCCGAGAGAAAAGTGAATTTCAGTCCCGAGTACGCTTGCGGCCAGTTGGAGCGCTGTTTCTCCGGCATTATGGATGCGGTAGCAAAGGTTTGTCAGCTCTGCCATGGGAACTAACTTGTTATTGGCGGCAATAATGCTCTTTTTGAAAGTGCCTGACACGCGAGCCGAGAGATCCATCTCGTTTTCAAACTTCTCAATGCTATTTTTGATAATTTTCTGGACTGATTGGTCGAGTTGTATCGTAGACGAACCGCTTCCAATAGATTTACCAATCAGTGCCAGCAAAGGCTCTGCGTCAAGCACAATGTCGTTCTTTGCGTCCGTAAAAGAGATGGCTGTCATTTGCACATTGTTCTGCCCGAGAATAATTGCTGCATCTTCCTGTGAAATAGCGTAATGAGTTGAAAACTCTGCATCGACACCAATCATAGTCCCAACGCTCAGCTTTTCATTGCAAATCTTAATCATCTTGTCAATGTGAGCCTCAAGTTCAGAACCTGTCTGAGCAGCAACAAACTTCTGCAGAAGATAGTTATCTAAACAACTCTCCAGAATGACACGGTTCACAACGGTCAAGCCATCACGGTACGGAATGGAATAGACGATTATGTCGCATTGCGTCAGACGATTGTTTAAGTAAATATCAAACTCTTTTGCCATGCGACCACCTCATTTGCTTAGGCAGGGTTCTGAGCAGACAATTTCAGATAATTCTCCTTGATGGTCATAATAGTTGCTGCTTCAACCGTTCTCGGGGTGGACAGTTCACCATACATAAGCAAATTACCACTGTCTACCTCAGCAGAATCATAGATTACAAAATGCGTGATAGTGTTCCATGTCGCAGTACTTTCATTGAAGTTGATTGCCAGCGTATTGGTCACAACACCGTCAGTAGGAGTGCTTAGAGAAGTCAGTTTAACACGAGCATATCCTGCATCCGTTGATGGCTCATTTGCGCCAGTACCGTCTACATTGGGTGCGGAGGTACTCAGGCCGATATAGTATTCGGTTGGCAAAGCGGGGGAGGTCTTAGTTTTGAAGAGATTACCCGCCACACAGTTCAGAAAATAGTTGGTATTCATAAAGTATGTCCTCCTTAAAGATAAAAATAGGCAAAATAAGACCCGAGAGCTTATGCCCTCGGTTACTGCCGAACAAAGTCCTTATTGATATTGTTGGTAATATATAAGATACCTTGCTTTGGCACCTCAACATCCCCATCAATATCCTTGATGATAATTTGGTAGATATACTTGCCGAAAAGATCAACCGTATCTGTTGGCAGCAGCTTCACGGTTAAAACATTGTTTGATGTACCAGCATCGTTGTAGATTCCTTCCATTGGCTTACTTAAAATAGGTGCCCCTGTTTTATTTGTAAAGCACACAATAGAAAAATTGCAAGTACACCCGGTAAGACTAAACTCTTTTTTGTCTTTGTAGAAATAGACATGGAAGGCTAAGTCCTGTGTCTCACCACCAACAAAATCGATCGTCGGCAATGTGTACGGCTCAAAGAAACAATTCACACATTCACCGCCTTTCTTTGCAGTGTATTATTTATCTTCTGAATGATTAACGGCAACTATCTCAGCGTCTGCCAAAATGGCACACACTTCTTCAATCATTGCGATACTTCCGCTTTGATTAGCAAGGTTTGATTTCCCTCGAACATCCACATTATTTAATGCGTTCAATACAACATTCAGTCGCTTCAAAATTTCTTCTTTCATTGCAAACTCCTTTAACCCATAGATTTTAACTTGTTCTCAAGGTCATCAATACGATGGTATAACTTCTGTATCATGTATGTGTTTAACGAAATAAACTCGCCATATCTCAACATATAGTAGTTATCTGTAAGTCCATTTTTTTCGTTAACATCAACAATTGGCTCTATCGTAAGACCAGCGAAGTCATCCGTAGTAAGTCCACTCATTGTTAAAGCATCTTCAACATCCTGTGCGATAAATCCAGTGTGAAGTCTTCCTGAACTGCCTGAGCGATATTTATACTGAGTCGGCTTTAGGTTCATAAAGAACTGCTCATATTTGTCCATACGGTATTCAATAGAGTCTTTTAATCTACGGTCTGAACTGACACTAATCTCCTCATCTGCAAACAACCCGCTATTCGTGACCGTAAGACCACAATTCGGTGCTTGCATACGAACGCCAGCGTTGGTTGCAATAAAATAGTATTCGTCATCAGACCCATACATCATTGCACCATAAGTTGTCGCCACACCAGTACTTCCTCTTGCGCATCTAAATCCGCCCCAATCGCTACCGAGAGTGATAATATCAGCGTCGATAGTACCAGAGCGAATATAGTTAGCATTTATATAAAGCCTATTTGATGTTGAGTCACTAAAAATGCCAAATCGTGTACCACCGCTGGTTAAAATATCAAATATCTCTCGGTCAGTAACTGCATTGTTTTCAGCAGCCCATAACGCATCTGACGCTAAATCGTAAGCCTCATTTGCTGCATTGTTTGCGATGCCAGCGAGGCTATACGCACTATTTGCGCGCTGATATGCAGAACTGCTTGAAGGATTCAGTTCGCTCACAAGAGCCCAGTTAATAGAAGATCCTGCTGCCATGGTGATACTTCCTCGCATGGAGACATTGCCGCTTGCATCTACGACAAAATTTCCATTACCAACATTGATACCATTTAGGTTTAGATAATCTGCCATAAATTCATAAGCGCCATTCATCATAGAGTTACCTGAAGCATCTCTAAATGTAGCCCCGGTTACTGTGCCCTTGAATGTTCCATTTCTCGCGTACATATCACCATTTCGTTTTACATAAAACGGAGCGTTTGCCGGATCTTCTGAACCAGCCCATATTGCGTAAGCAGCGTTGTTTGTTTTAGACGAATTCAATGCCACATATGTGGTTGTTGACCCACTATGTATGTTATCTTCTGCAAGTTCCCAGCCGCCGATATCGCCGCTAACAGCATTCACTGTGCCACGGAAGTAAGCACTACCATCGCGAATGTCTAAATAAAAGTTTGCATTGGTTGGAATGCCATCTTTATCAAGCTCGATGTCTCCATCATCCGTAATAAAAGATGGGATAACAGTTGTGCCATCTACATCAAACAGATCATTGTTTCCTGCGACAATACCATACCGTGGGTCAAGAATAATCTTCCCACCAGTTGTTCTTGCAGGCGTATCTGACTGCAGAATAAAAGTAGCGTTGTTGAGCCATGCACCAGTAGAGTCAACCATAAACTGCATAACACCATGGTCATTTTCGTTTTCGATAATAAGGTTATTACCAACGATCAGCTTTCCACCAATAACCTCGGCATTTACACCAAAATATGTACCTGATTCTTCGGTCGCAAAGAGGCCGATAGCAAGTTTTGCGTGCGACCAATTATCATCTGTCATAGCAATCATACTATCAATGATACGAAGTTGATACTTTGAGTCTCCACCAACATGGATTCCAGAACCATTGATTAGAACACTTTGGTTAGAGGCCGCAATAATGCTATTCACAGCTGCGTCTAAAGAACTCTGCATGAATTTGGACACCATAGAAGCCTGGCTTACAGTTTGATTATAGATATACTTGCTTGCATCAAAACTGCGACCAGTTGAGTAGCTTGTCTCAATCATATCTTTCAGCGTATTCACACTGTCGTGTCGCTTGAACCGATTGGAGAATACAATGGAAAAACTGTCTCGCTCCTCAAAATCAAGCTCAAACTCAATTATAATAGGTGTGATTACCATGCTATCGTTTATCTGTAGATACACTGCCTTTCCAAGTTCAAGCCTATTGCGGAATGGTGCAAATTCCTGCGAAAAGATGAAGTTTGCTGAATCCACCGAGAATTCGTAAGTAGGTGTAGCCAAATCACTAAGTACGCCTGCAGCATAATCAAATAACTCCATCTGTACAGAATACTTCTGATACTCGCTAACATTTGCGGTCAGAAATAGGGAGGCAGAAGAGGCGTTAAGCTGCAATTCACTTCCTTCGTATGTTGTGATCTCATCTTCAACGACCTTTTCCACATCAGTTGTTAATCCAGAGATTGTACCAGTAATTGTAATCATGCCACTGGCTGCAGTTTTATCATTGACATTGATTGAGCCGGCATACACGCTCATTACAAATTCTCCACTATCGGCTACTTCCAAGGTGCCTCGAATGATATCTCCGCTCATCTTTATGTCGCCAGAAATAATGATAGCTCCGCCGGCCATTGTGAACATTCTCTTGTTGAAGTCCATAATAAATTCGACCTCAAGAATGTTAGACCCACTTACACCAACGATCCCATTGTTATAGGCGTATGTGCTACCTGATAGACTCGTATCAACATCTGTTGCGACAAAGGTGGACTCTGTAATATCCTGCTCAATAAAATATTGAGACAGAGCATTCTGCTCTTCTTTTGTGAAGTAAGAAGAAAATGAAAGTGCGTCTGTAATCGCTTTAATGCGCCCACTATAAGACGATGGATTATCACTGTTCAGTTCTTCTTCAATGCTTTTGATAATACTTTCTTTTGTAGCGATCTCAGCCTTTTTTGCTGAAATTTTTTTGTTAATCTCATCCAAAAGCTGTTGTTGGCTCTCTTTCCCAGCTTCTGTTGTTTCCATTGCCAATGCCTGGATCGTGATGCTCTGTTGGTTGATAAGATCTTCCAACTCTCCATTTAGTTCAGTCAAAGCTGCTTGCTCTGTTAACAATCTTGCCGTAGCAGACGCACGCATACCGACAAGTCCTTTATATAGGGCTTGATTGTTCAAGATACTTCTTTGCCATGACCTCCATTTGTCTGCTAACGAACCACTGATATCGCCATTCTCGATAAAGTAGGACAGATCATAAATCCAGTTTGTACCGATCGGGTTGACATTACGGATATCAAGTTCGTCAGCACCATATGGACGCAATGCTGTAACTAACTCGTCGCTGATTTCTTCAACAGATAGTTCTTGCACAAGGTTATCGAATGACAAAAAGATCGGGAGAGTATCCCGTTCTTCGTCTGCGTCATATACATTGATAGTCATTTGATATGGATCGAATGTGAATACACACCGATATTTATCTGGTAAATCATTGTAAATAAACGAAAGCAGATAATCGTCAAATGTGTCGAATGTGCGGTATCTACCGATTAAACTCGGAGAGATATACCCAACACACCAGTCAGTTGCCAGCTCAAGAATTCGACCAATAATTGTATCTTCTGGAGAAGCAGGGTTCCAAAAATTAAATGTGCCCTCTTCAATAAAGAAACGCTTACTTTCAAGCAACTTCTCAAGAGAATAGCCACGGACTTCTTTTTTTGCGGATATGCCATCAGAATCTGCAGCAGGATTCATAATGACATAGATACCGTAGCTTTTGGTATAAATCAATTTATAACCAGTAACAGACTCATGGATTGATTGTGCGAGACCGTTATTTTTATTTGGAATGCTGAATGAGATCTCACTTGGTTCAGAAAATTTGATATTAAACCGAAGGTCAGACACATCAGGTATAACTCCAATGGTTTTTTTACTTAAAGTTTGTAAAACAAGCTCTGGAACTTCTGGCCGGCCATTCTGGTCAAACTCAATTTTTGAATAATCAAGAAACATTCTGCACCCCCTTATCCTGCGACATTATAAAGGAACCGGCCCGAGATAGTTAGGACACCATCCCCGGTTACTTCAAGAATGTTGTCGCCATGTACAAGACGGAAGAAATTCAAATTAAATCCGTCGTAAAGATTGTAGCCATAGTTTGTCTCCTGAATAATTCCGTTGTTATTGTCAATCACAATGTCCATATTAGAAGACAGACCACTTAATGAAAAAATCCTGTTGTTATCGTTCTTGTTCACAATTTTTAACTCTGTTATACCATGGTTCGGCTTGAATGAAATAACTGGCTTAAGATATTCGCGCATAGAACTTTCGTTACGGAACAACAGTCTTGTTACATCTTTGATCTGATATGACTTCTCAAACGGGAAACCATAAGCATACGGACAATCACAGCGGATGGTTGCTTCGAACGCCACTGGTAACCACCCATGAGTAAGCGGAGTCAAGGATGTAATTAAGCATCTAAATTGCACGCGCTCTAAATCTGGCTGGTCAATAGATAACCATTGATATTCCTGGTGGCCTGTCAGCCAGAAACTAATATTCTCAAGCTCATATCTATCAAGCGCTCGATCTGCTCCAAAAACGAGCTTAAATTCCAATGGGTTTGAATGATAATTTACACCAAAATGAACTGGCTGAATTCGATTATTTAGCCGAGTCTCCACAATAGATGCAGAGTTACCAAACCCAACATTGCTCTGACTGGTGCCACCAAAATCATACACCATCAGACCATACATTAAAGAAGATTCACCTGCAAAAGAGAACTCATATGTATTAAACACCCTATGATTTCACCTCCTACTGCTTTCTATTTGCGAAGGAGGAAGACCCACAAGAGATCTTCCTCCAATCGCTCACCGTTTAATATTCAGTTGTTTAAGCACCTCGTTTGCAAACTCTCGGTTTACCTCACGATGCTTCTCTACGGTCGTCTCGTCTGCACCATAGATATAAACATCACCAAAGTGAATGGTTTCGCTTTGGTTGTTTGTAATATTGCTAAGGTCTGGACGAACATCACCAATACCTGGGCGGGTTACATTGCTGATGTCTGCTGTATCCAATCTTTTATTTAGCATGTCAACAAACTCGATCAGGGAGAACAGTGTTCCCTTGCCACGGTTTGACACCATGACTTCTCCCTTTTCGATCTTTGCCAATAACTCGTTTTCTTTTAATGAACCCTCGTCACCGACAATACCGCCAGTATGGTAAATATAGTTCTTGTACTTCTCGTACAGTTTTTGGCCACCAACACGATCTACATACCAGACACCGTCGCTGCCGCGAACGGCAGTAATGCCATATTGTGCCAGTTGTGCTCCAAGTGCAAGATTCCTTTTGTTAAGATACTCTTTGCCCGCCGCATCCTCAGATCCATGCCGTCGACTGTTGGAATACATTTCTTTGATAATAGCATGAATACTCTCTTCTTTGGATGAAGATGGATCATATTTGCCGCTTTCTCCGACAATGTTATTACTTCCATTGGAGGAATTTTCAATATCTGCATCAATGCTGTTTAGCGCATTGACATAGCTGCCATATCGCTGAGCAGCTGCCAAACAGTTATCCCAGGCAGTAGTGATCTCTGAATTAAGAACACTACCATATTCAGTGTTCCATGCAATTAACTCCTGGTATAATGTATCCCAGTTGCTCTTGATATAGGAAATAGCCATCTCATACAACTTTTGTTCGCTGCTGATTGATTGCTCAAGGATGTCAATTTCTTCATCCTTTTCCTTCTCATAAGCCTCTTGCATTTTATCAAGAGAATCTTTTTGAGAATCAATTGCGTGTTCCGCCTGCGTATCAGCAAGCTCCTCTTGGAGCTTGGCCATCTCTTCCTGGAGCTTGGCCTTCTGTGCCTGTGCGTCACGGCTATCGTCTAATGACAGCGCATTGATACGCTCCTGCAACTTTGCAATCTCTTTAACCTTATCTGCGACTTCATCCTGATAATCGGTCGCTTCCTTTGCAGCGTCCATGGATTCTTTCTTGAGCTCAATCAGTTCGCCATAGGCTTCTTTCATCTCCTCAAGTGCATCAATCTGCTGCTCAATTCGATGACGCAGCATATCCATGACATACTTTAAGATATCGTCGAGACCACTCTTCATTTCTGTTAAGTCTTCTTCGACCGTATTGGAAACACGACCAATACCAGAAATAGCATTATCCGCAAGAGCGCGAATGGCATTGATATTGTGCATAGCGGCTTCATACTGAGAATCGTTTAGATCTCCCATCTGGTGCATAAGCGCTAATTCAGCATACACAAGCCCCCATGTTGCGTCGGTTGCCTCCGTTGTGGCAAATAGTAGCGTATTTAGGCTCTCGATGGAATTACCTTGTAATGCCAGACGAATGCGCTCAATATAACTCATAGCGTTCTCAAGAGCGAGTTGTTCAGTTTTAGCAGCGATGACGCGGTTAATTGCTTGCTCGTTTATTACAAGCAATCCATTCTCGTCTCGCAGATACTGCATGTACTCAGGGCCGAGATCAACAATCTTCTGGAAAGCGTCAACAGAGATAAAGCCTCCGTTTGCAGCATACTCATCAGCGGCAGCTTTCAATGTATCATATACATTCTGAATGCTATCTACTGCCTCAGATGCCTGACTAACGATTTCTTTCAAATTGTTGACAATATTTATTTTGGCCTCTCGAATGGTACTATCCAGTTCCTGCCAAGTATCTTTGTCGTCTTGGTTTTCTTTGTTTAGATCCTCAAGAGTGTTGATGAGATCCTCTGTATCCTTTCGCAAAGCATTTGTGGCCTCTTGCAGATTCTCATAGTCGCCAACACTACTCGCTGTCAATTCGTTCAGATGTTCAAGATTCTTTACAAAGAACTTATTATTGTCTGGGTCGTAATCGATTTGGAAACCAAGTTGCTCAAGTGCTGTAACACCATTAGAAATGGTCTCATCGCGAAGAGCATTGATCTCCTCAAGGATATCTTGTTCTCCTTGGTAAACATTTAACAACTCTTTCTCCAACCGAATTTGTTCATCCAAATCATCCGTGTTGGACAGTTGCATTTCAAGGTCATTTTTGTGAATACGAATTTGGTTTAATCGCTCAAGAGCCTCACGGTATCTTTCGATATCTGCAATGTACTCTTCTGTTTCATTGCTACCAGACTTTCCTCCACCACTTCCACTGCTATCGCTTCCATATATAGTAGACAGGTCAAGCCCTTTCAGCTTGGACAGATTGTCGATAATGGTATTGTTAGACTCAATCTGCTCTGTAAGCGTATCAACACGCTTCTGGATAACCTCTTGATATTCTGCAGACCATTCGTCAATAGACTTCTCATCAATCGTATAGTTACCCTCAATTTGTGTTTCCAGAGTGATGGTATTTGTTAATACGCTCCCAATATCATTGACACCACTGAATACTCCGATGAAATCCGTATCTCCGCTAAATGCCTTTCCAATATTGGTTCCGATGTTACTCAGGATTGTCTTGAATGAAGTCCCTGCCCAAGTTGCTAACTTACTTGCATATTGCGGGAACGCTTTCAGACCCTCCGATGTGCCCTTAAAGTTTGCCTCAGCAATCAGATTACCCTGAGCCTCAAACAAGGGGCGAGTATCTTCAACCTTTTCACCAGTCTGCTCCAGTTCCTTTGTAAGCATATCCTGGTTTACACTTAAGATACCATCACTAAATGTAACATAGTTTTGCCCCTCAAGGTCACGCAGTTCATCCAATAACTCTTGATAACTGCGCTCAGAATCGAGCTTACCGTTTGCCTGCAAGTCTGCAATTTCAACGACTTTATTCTTCTTCTCGTTTTCAAGCGCAATCTGATCCTGGATCAATTGATTTGTTGCAGTTAGCTCTGCAATCTTCGTATCAATAAGAGCATCATGTTCTTTTTCGTATGTGTCAAGAACGGCGTCGAGCATTGATTGTTGATTTTCGATAGAGGTATCTGTGAACAAATCTGATACTTTCAGAAGTTCCGGGTACTCTAAGGCCAACTTTGCGAGTTCACCTTTCGTTAATTTTGTCCCTTCGCGAAGAGAATCCATCGCACTAACCAGATTACCCACACCAGATTCGATTTCACTGAGACCGTCAACCATTGTTGAAAAGTCTAACACATTAACTGTTTTACTCCAGTCTGTGCCAAGTCGTTCAATCTCAGTTTCAAGCTCTTCAAATGTCATGCTGTTTGGATCAGCAGAAATATTGTAATAAATCTGCAGAACCTCAGATACACTCAGGTTATCTACTTCGTCATCAAACTCATCTTTGAGCAGATTTTTAACATGAGTGATGGCTTTATCGACATCCTCATTCAGCTCTGACACATCTGTTTCGATACCAAGAGCAGCCTTGATTTGAACCTGTACTTCGTCATCATAGCTGCTAATCTGATCCTCAAGTTCTTTCAGGCGGTCTTTATAATCAGAAACAGAAAGCGACTCTCCTTCTTCATCTACGCCATACTTTATAGATAGACCAAGATCGATAGTCTGCTTCAGATCTTCATTACCTGCAACAAACTCTGTAAAGTCCAAAATATCCTGTTTCATTTGCAGGATATCTTCCTCGGTTGTGTCTGCAGTAATGCGGAAATTATTGATGTACTGTGTCAAGAACTCTTTTTGACCATCTGTCAACTCTCTATATGCAGTAATAGTTTGTGGTATATACTGCAATGTTGGATTAAGAGCGGACTGCTTCTGGTCAAGTTCCTTTTCATACAAATCGACATTCTTCTGGTGTTCAGTTATCATTTCGGAGAATGCGTCCAATTCACTCTCCGAGAAAACATCTTTAAGGGCATCCCTGTTGGTCAGGATTGTTTCAGCGATATCATCATAATAATCTGAAACAAGATTCTGCATTCTATTAGAAGAGGCATATAAGTAATCGCTCCACTTATCCTCAAGACCGAAAGCAGAAAAGATATCATACTCGTCTACATCAGTATTAGAGTCTGAAGCATCCTGTATCGCCTTACCAAGATCAAACCGTAGACCATCTTCAATATAAGTACCGTATCCTGGGTTGATCTTACCGCTTTGGAACTCCTTGATAGATGCAACTTCTCCCATTCCGATAGTAGTAAGGTTATCGTCTGAGATGAACTCTTTCATCTTGAGCCGTTGCTCTTCCTCCATCAGCTCAATGGATTTTTCAAGCAAGCCATTCTTATTAGCAATAGCGTCTCCCTCGGCATCATATCCAGACACAAGGGCAGGGGAGATGCCGACAATTGTACTTACGATTTCTTGGTATCTTGCGTAATCATCAGCCGCTAACGAGATGTTATTTCCATAAGTGTCCACACCATCTGACAAACGATAAAACTCATCTTCCAGTCCACGCAGAGTTTCGAGGTCGCTCTTTACTTCGCTAAAACTGGAGCTATAGGTGTTCTTTAGATCTTCTCCATCCTGGATAAGTTCCTCATTTGACTTGTGTAAACTACTAATCAGATTGATAACTGTTGGGATAAGACTGATTGCAAGCATAATCCACCCGATCGGATTGGATGCGAGCAAGCTCTTGATGCTGATATTGAGACTATCTGTTGCAGCCTTAGCCCCAGTCGTCGCAGTAGCCAAAGAGAGGTTTGCTACAATTTGCTTGTAGGTTTCCTGCGTAAGCTGCCCAGATGCAACAGCCATTTGTAGCTTTGTCAATACTGCACTTTGTTGTGCAGCGCTAAGAGTCTGATATGAGACAATCAAATTGTCATTTGTCGCCTTCTCAGCCAAAAGTCTTGATACAAGCGAGGCAACTGCAGCTTCTTCTTGTGCGGCAAGCTGTGCTATATTCTGTGCCATCTTAAAGGATTTGTATGTGACAACCGCAGCCAAAATAGAAGGCAGCAGCAAATCTACTTTCGCTAAACCGCCTGCAACAGATACAAGCGCCGTTCCAAGATCAACAACATCTTTCACGAGTTCAGACTCAAACACATGAGTAGACATCTCTTCAAATGTTGCAGAGAACACAGAAATTTTACCAGCTATGCTATCAAGGTACTTCTCATTCTCGGCGAGGGCAGACCCGGCGGCTTCAGCAGATGTTTTAACAACATCTTCTGCCATCTCGAAATTTGTCAGTAGAGCAGCAACCACATTACTGTTTCTTTTGCCGCCAATCATCTCAAGAATATTTGCCTGTGATATATCTGTCAATTCGCCCCATACTTGAGACAACTCTTTGATAATTTGATAAGTGCTCTTAAATGTATCCTCATCAAGCTGGATATCAACTTTACCGCCAGTAAGCGACAAAAGTTCCGCTCTTAATTCAGATACACTTTCTGCCATTCCTTCTGTACTTTCGCCAGCCTCTTCTGCTTCAGTCTTAGCAGCACGAAGGTACATGGAAATTGTCTTTAAGGTTGTGCCAACCTTATCTGCATCTTGGACAACACTATTTGCAGCGGTAATAAGTCCAATACTTTCGTCAAGTGTATTATTACCGGCAGCCAATGCCGATGCAGAACGAAGCAGGGCATCACCAACGCCCTTAGAAGAAATAGCAAAATTGTTACCAACCTCGTTGAATTTGTCAACAATGAACATTGCTTGCTCAGCTTCAATGTTAAAGCCGCGCATCGTGGAGATAATGCTCTCGGATGCAGTGCTGATATCTTCAATACCATCACCGACATTCTTATAAACGAGCGCTGCGTCTGCAAGCTCAGCTGATTCTGTAAGAGAATATCCAAGTCTTGCAAAGTCGGCAGAGGCATTCACTGTGTCAGAAAGCGTTGCACCAAGAGCCTTTGCTCTCTTAGCAGCGTTCTCAAGGAAACGAGTATATGTAATCTCAGTTTCGTTTGTGACCTTTCGAAGTTCAGTCATTGCGGCATCAATTTCTTTTACCGCATTAACCATATCTCCAATCAGTCTGATGATCCGCATAATTACTTGCGATACACCAAGCCAACTGGCAAACTTTTTGGCATTTGAAGCAATGGTATCGCCAAAAGACTTGGTCGCAAGTCCGGCTCCTCTAATCGCACCCTCACTTGCATTGAAACTATCGATAAGGTTGTTCAGCCTCGTTCTGTCTAATGCAACAGCGCCACTCAGCATTGCATCAAGCTCTGCCTTGCCAGCGCTAATAGACTGATACCATGGGGTGCCGGACGCTTTACTGAAGTTATTCAAAGCGGATGCCATGCGCTTTTGGAGTGCGATTGCCTCCTTACGCATAGAGATGACATCCATTGAAGCGGCTTTTTCTTTTTCGGCCGCAGACACCTCTGCAGCAGCCCTCCTTTTTGCCGCATCTGCCACTGCATTCTCAGCATTTATGCGCTCCATAGTAAGCGCGATCAACTGTTGTAATGCAGCCTGAACAATATAAATTTGGTTGACTTCATCTTGTGTCAACTGACGCTTACTTGCATTAAGGGTGTTTGTAACAGTTTGTAGTTCAATGTACTTCTGTTTTAATTGTTCAACAGCAGCAAGGTTTTCTCCTGTCGCTGCCTCGCCTCCAAGCGCCACCTTGACCTTCTTATACCCGGCAGTCAGGCTTTGATTTGTGGCTGCAATTTCTTTAAGAGCTGCCTCTGCTTGCGAAATTGAAAGAACCGCACCTTTAGCATCATTAGCAATCTCTTTCATTGCAGAAGACGCACCATTCTTGCCGATCGTTACGCTAAACCCAGTATCAACTTTGATTGTGCGTAACATAGCGTCAAGCTGGGACTTCAACTTATTGATGGCAGAGTTGGCGTCGATTTCGGACACTTTGATCTTAAACTGTTTTTGTCCACTCAGACTATTTGTAACTTGTCTTAAACCAGCGGTAAAATCCCGTTTGGTTCCTGCTACATCTAAACTCAGCTTAATACGGCGTCTCTTGGAATTTGTTTCATTATTTAATGAAGCAACAATGCTGTCGAGCTGAGATCTAATCAAAGAGCCGCTCTCACCACTTATTCTACCTCCACCCAGCACACCAAAAAGTAAGCCGATGTCCTGTCCGCTAATTGCCATTTACTCACCATCCTTTACAAAAAAGGCATGGCCGAAGCCATGCCTTAATATTTTTATTCTGTTGTATAATCACTACCAAGCTCCACGACAACTCCATATTTTGAGCCATATACCGTATTGAACTCAGCAACTGCATCTTGCATAAATTGAAGAGCTTCTCGCTCCTTTTCACTTCTTACCCAAGCGTAATCTCCCTGTAACGGGCCACTTCTAAAAACGGACTCTCCAGTTGGTCGATGTCCTTCCCACCAGCCATACACATAATTCTTTGCATGGTATCCGTTGTTAAATAAAGCAACAATGTTGCTGATTCCATCATAACCAAGATCGTTATCAAGTGAATCTCGATGAAGTGCGCTTGGATCAAACTTGAGTACGACTTCATAACTACCATCAGGACGCTTAACGGGAACCGTGGAAACAAGAGTGCTACCAACATCTGCAATAGACTCAGGGAGTCTTCGGCGTATCATATCTGCTAAAGCATTCGCCATATCTGTCATCTGTTTAACACTAACAACCATTTCTCCACTTGCAAGCGGTCTTCCGGTTCTCTGGGCACTTTCAATAACTTCTTTCATACGCTTTTTCCCAGTAGTCGAATTTGCATATGCCTGTAATTTGCCCATAATGGCGGATTCACTTATCATTATTATCGCCTGCTTCAGACTTCATATGTTGCAGATATGCAGACACAATCTTTTCCTCGTCCATTCCATTTTCACCAATGGCACCAACAACTCTGCGCACATCTTCCGCACTTACTCCGCCGAACATATCAGAGAACTGCTCTCCCATTTTTGCAAACGCAGACGACAACTCAGTTAACTTCGTCTTTGTAGCAATGGTATCGGCATCACAGAGATGGTCGATCTTACGATTTGCACCATTAACCATCTCTTGCAACTGAACCATGTTGATATGCTTACATACCATATCCACAGCATCAGTTGCATAAGTCAGCCAATACTGCTTTTCCAAATTGTCAGGTAGGGTGAAGTTTGCATAGTAGGTGAGGATACCGCTCTTGATAGCAAAATCCATAACCTCTGGAATATATGTTCCATCTGTGGTAAAACACATATTGACCACATCCTGAACAAACTGCATCATTTCAGTCATAGACAGATTGCGCTTAATGGTTACCTCAATGTCAAACCACTGTTCAGTCACCACATCTTGGAAATTTTCTTTTGCAACATTTTCCAATGCGTTGATGGAAATACGCTTTTCTTTCTTGGACATATCATTTCTCCTTTTCTTCAACTGTCTCTATGTCAATATTTGTTGACACAAAATACCCAATGCAAATTGCGTCTGCTAAATTGTCATCCTCTGTCACAATGCCAAATTGTTCTTTGACAAACTGGATTGACAATATCTTAGATTGCTTTTTATCTGTTGCGAGTTTGGTCAGCTTGCTTTTAACTTCTTTTGTCGTTCGACCTCTCGCATTACAATAGCTCTGCCACTTTGACGGGGGGACAAAGTCATACAAGTATTCGTTCCGTTCAAACATAGAAACGAGGGCCCCTTGTAGCTGAGCCAGCTTTTTGAATGAATCAGCATTTTTGCGTAGTTGGATATCTTCAATAAATACAGCAGAAATACTATACCTGTCCATTAAATCCTTGACCACATCACAAATGCCAACCATTGCCTGCGCATAGGTAAATTGTTCTGTTGGGAATGAAAACACACCATACGCAATTGGTGCCTTTAGGGCGTAATCATACACGCACCATGCACCATTTCTTGCTTGGTCAATCGCTAAAATATTCATAATCCAAAATCAGAAAAGGCGGGGAGTACAAACTCCCCGCCAACTCTTTCTCCATTATTCACTTGCAGCCTCTTTGGCAGCATTATGACCTTCTCCGTCTACATTGGTCTGATTCTCAACAGTATCAGACTCCATGACGATCCGGTTCGTATTAGCTTTTGCCTTTGGCTCTTCGCGCTTTGTGTGTCGAGTAGCTTTTGGCGCCTTGGCAACAGGGTTGCGTGCTTCGGTCACCATACGCAGATACTCCGTACCGCACTCTGGTGAACATGCAACCTCCTGCCAATGAAACACTCCTGCCTCACGCTTGGCACTACGGCAGGCCTCATAAGGCTTTCCGCATACCCGACAGATTTTCTTGGCAATAGGCATATCAGATCACCTCTTATTCTGCATCAGGCTCGTCAGCGCCAAAGATTGTGTAAGTCCAATAGGAACCACCGGTGCCACAAGAGCCAGCCAGAGCCTCAGCCTCGAATGCGTGCACAGTCTGGCTATCGCCCATTGCGAGCTCAAAGTTACCGTCAAAATCGGCCTTGGGAATATAGAACTGCACACGATACACATTAGCACAGGTATCCTCTCCGAAAGCATCGATATACAGAGCACACTTGTCAGAATAGGTGTCGCTCATATTCTCCAAAACATGGGCGCTGATCTGTCTGGTGTAGAAAGCTACAATTTCAGTTCCGTCGGTAACCTCGCCTTCATTGAAAGTAATGGTCTTGCTTGAAGGCGCATAGGCAAACTTACCTTCAGAAACAGTGGCATCCTGCTCAAGCTCCTTACCAAGAGTTCCGTCTGCGTTCTTGACATAGATGTGCTCAATCTCATTGCCAGTAGTGCCGACTGCCTTGTAACTTGTAGTGGCGGCGTTGCCTGAAACAGTCAGATAGTCAGTCCACATAACCGTAGTATTCTTTTCCTCGAAAGCACTACCGGTCTGCAGCTCCATCAGGCCAGCGGAAACCAGACCATTGGTGCCGCTGATCGTAACCGCCTTGTTACGCTTCAGAGAACTCAGTTTGCGACCCTGCTTACCAGTGATATCGGTCTTTTCCTGGCTCTGTGCGATAGTAGCATTCTGAAGCTCGTCCAGAGTGAACTTAAAATCTCCAGTCACGATATCGAATGCGGTGATGGTCTCAATACTGGTAATGGTGATATCGCCGATATTGATATTCATAAAACCTTCCTCCTTATTTGTGAGTAAGCCAATTCAATTCATCTTGGCTCATATCTTTTGCGCTAATTGTTCCAGCGTATATTCCGTGCATTTTATTGTCGAAATCAATCTTCTTTATAACCTGCTGGACGCTTTCGTTAAACTGATAGATTGTCAAGTTTCTCACTGTATCAAAGTTGTAATGAAATTGTTCAGTATTTACCAATGCAACGATCAATTCTTCAATTTGAGAATCTTCTACACGGTTTTGACGCCGTTTCATTTTTTGCCTCGCTCGTTGAAGCATATATTTTCTCGCTTCACCATTTGCTGGCTTGCGATAGTTGCGTTTAAGGTGGTGTATTTTCCTAATCGCTTGACAAATCATAGCATGAATATTCCTATCGATCGTAACACCCGTCTCTGGATCTCTCAGAACGACTGTGTTATTTTGTGGATTAACCATAGCTATAAATTTCTTGAGATCAAGCTCTCCGAAAATCAACGATGTGTCCTTTGTTTTTAGCGCTTGAAACATAAGAACAAATAAATCAAAATCATTGATTTCCATAAAATCAATCTTCATATCATCTAACTGAACCATCATGTCGTATGGTGTTGCAGTTATTAAAGACACCATAGAATAGTAGGCGTCCTCCTGATCCAGTATTTCTCCAACAGTTGGTATCTCAATCTGGATGTGTTCGTTGACAGGATATTTCCTCGCATAGAGGAGGTTCCGTACAGCCATTACCCACGCTTCCTGTTTGCTGGCACCTTCTTATCGGATGGTGCCAAACGATTGAAATCTTTGGCGTAGAATGTCAAAATCCTACCCTGGTAATTTGTAATTGGAGAAAACCTTTTAGCAGATTGCAGGTTTAATTCACCCAATCCATACATACGGCTCCCGTTGATGATACTTGTGATAATAGAAGATAACTTGTCAGTCCGTACACCACCACCAGGCAGACGAACTTTACTTTTGTGGGTAAATACCCAGATGTATAAAGCTGGAACCAGATATGTCTTATTTAGAACCTCTTTTATATCCACTTCACAACAGATAAATGTTTGTCCGTGCTCAGTCACATCTGGTACAAACTCATATGGAAATACCTGCGTATACATCAATGTTTCTGGCGCAACTTCTGTCTTCCCGTCATCAGACATCAGCTTAACAATATCTGTGTTGGTAAGAAGGTCATCCATCAGTTGGTTCTTGTAGTCAAACAGCTCATCAAGACCAACTAAATAATCACAACTCACAGCCACACCTTCTTTCCATCATCAGTTGTTTTCCCTGGCGGTACTGGAATAACCATACTACCATCTTCACGAGGGAAGTGCTTATAGTAGTCGGCAATGCGAAGTTCAAAATTGTCATCGTCTTCTGTATTTACTTCTGTCATGACAAAACTCATAACACCATTCCCATTAAACACTCCACCAATTTTGAATGGTTTTGTAAGACGATAGGCCAAAACGGAGTTTGAATCTTCGTCATCTATCAAAAAGCGGAACTCACGGTTTAATTGGACGGTGTACTTATCTCTCGCGAGAGAAACAGAAATTCTTGTGTCACCGAGTGACATACCATTCTCGTTGTATGAACTAATTGTCTCACCGGTCAGGTATTTCGTTCCGTCAGAAACGATACACCATCTTTCAATGATGTTCCCATCCGCTGCTATCCATCTCAACTTATGATTGCATTGAAGCATAATAGCTTTTGTATATACCTCATTATCTGCGTCTGTTTCGGTAACGAGCCAATAGTTGTCATTCCAGTGTACCAGAGACCCGCTGGTAATTTCTTCTCCTGGCATAGAACAAAGCGTCTTCTGATTAAGGTTGTCACTACTGATGATGGCGAGGCTCTGCTCGACACCATTTATCTTCACAGTATGGTAGGAAAGGCTTGATGGTAGTTTGCGTGACAGATAAGCCTTCTGGCGGTTTAAGAAAACATCTCTCTTCGTATTGCCACGCATAGACAATCTGGATTGATAAGAATCCCATACTCCCATTCTCATCCCTCCTCGTCAGTCAGTTTTACCGCATACCTCGTTTTAAGTTTGTTGCAGATAGAGATTGATTTGAACACCTCTCTCTTGTACACATGAACCGGACTGTCAGGGTGGTCGATCAAATATTGTAAAATCGATACCAAAGACAAAAACATCGGGTCTTCATGAAGTGCAGAAACTAATTCAGAACAACCAATTAGCTCAGTTTGCAGGCTCACCATATATGAGGTGAGTGACGGCTCTTCGCTTTCTCGAATGGGGAGAATCTTGAAGAAAAGATTTACGAGATTACGAAGATAGTTGCTCAAAACCATCTCGTCCATCTGGACTCCTCTTACAGTCTGGATCATAAGTGTAAATCCGTGAGATCACCGTGGTTGTACGAATACTCCCGCATCATATTCGTAAACCGGCGCTGAGCTTCGTTGAGTGTCTCTTTTACCCGGCCCAGCAACTTTTCTGGAGAGAAAACGGTGAAGTCCTGAGTGTTCAATAGATTTTCAAGATTTTCTTGCCGATACACATATGGCTTAAGCCATTGCGCCAGCATACCCTCAGAAATGATGTTAACCAATTCATCAAGATCTTCTGCCGGGATATCAACATTAAACTCACGAACAATATCATCAGCAGTCGAGGTTAAATCGTACTTACAGATTTTTTTGAATTCTGCAATCGCCATTTTCATGTAACTATCCACCATCTCATTTCTTTCATAGCTGTCGATGGGGAAGTCATATTCCGTCACCTTTGTCAAAAATGCCCCAGTAAAAACATCATAAGAAACGCTCATAATCCACGCCCCTTATCGCTCGATTAGTTCGACGCCAAGACATTTTTCTAAGGTAGAAATGACTCGATTAGAATCGATAGTTCCATCTGAGATTAGCTGCTTTGCACGATATGCAACAGACTTCCGTTGTCCGGCAGACAACTTGTTGATAGTTGATTCAATTTCTCCAGCGCTCTTCTCAAAGAGCTTATCAAAATCATTGATCTTCAGTGCAAACTTGTAGTATTGCGTCATACCCAAATAAGCAATGATCTCAGGGTCGTCGAACATAAACCAGTTATTGATGAAATACTTCTTGCCAGAACTCCTTGCTGCCTTCAGTTCTGACAATTCCATATCCTGCTCTGCGCCAAACTCGTCCCATACGAATCTCTCGCCAGTTTTTCTGCTTCGATATACAAGTCTCCCCTGGAAACCATTACGAACAGTAACGATTTGATCTGGGTCAAATGCTTTTGGCGTAAATGTTTTGCGCTCTTCTTGAGCCACTTCATTCATAGGTTCAACTGTAGCCGGATCGGTCTCCTTTGACTTAACGGCAGTGCTTCTGTTAGCCATGTTTCTAATTCACCCTTTCATACATAGCAGGGCCCCATAATGGGGCCCTGCATTGTTTTTATTTACATAGGCTTAGGCGATCTCGTAACGACCAATACCAGCGTTACCGCCAGCCAGGACGATACCCATGCCATACTTCTCGCCATACAGGTACTCCTGGGTAAGATCACCGTTTGTCATAGGATCACCCATCAGCACGATGGGGTTACCCTCATACACACACTTGATGGGCTTGTCATCACCGGCGATAACCGTCAGCACATCGTCATCCAGTACGAACTCGGTAGAGTCCATCTTGTGGCGCTGAGGAGTTACCACCACGGGAGTTCCATAGAACTTGCCGTAATAACCCAGGTTGTAGATGTCGCGCTCAGAGTCGGTTCCCTGCACAGAGGGGGCAAGATTCCGCACTGCCTTCTTGGTTCCGACAATGGTAGCAGGCTTGCCACCAGCAGCCGCCTCGACATGAGAGATCAGATCCATCAGCTCGTCCTCATCATAAGCACCGGCAGTGGGGAAGTAGGTCACGCCGCCAAACTGATCTGCAGTTGCAGAACTCCACAGGCCATAGATATCATTCAGCAGCTTCTGACGGAAGGACTCAGAGACCTTATTGATAAAATAGTTGAAATCCACACGACCGGACAGGACGCGATTCAGCTCTTCATAAATCTTCACATACTTCATGGAAGTGGGGATGCTGGTCTCGCTCACTCCGCCCAGGCGCTGACGACGAATACCCTGGGTGCCATCAGCGGCATCAGCCACGACAAACAGGTTTCTGTCTTCAACCAGGAACAGGTTCTTGTCGCCCTCAGCGACATTACGGAAATCTACCAGAGCATTGAAGTACTCATCGCCCTGAAGACCCTCAACAACAGTGCGGCTCAGAATCTCTTCAATCAGAGTAAACAGACCATTGCACTTGCCGTCACGAATATTTTTGTAGTTCAAAACGGTGCTGCCGCCATTAGCCTCGACCAGAGCCTTCCGCAGAAGCTCCATGGACTGACCAACGGAATACTTCTCGACATTGCCACGATAGGCGTCGACAGCAACCTTAACGATGTTGTTCATATCAGCCATTGTATTGCCCTCCTTCATTAGACTTCGGTCTTTCCGATCTGAATGGCATAGTAGGTGTACCGACCGGCAACCTCGATATGCACACAAGTGCCAAGGCCATTACCGGATGCGTCGATCTTGCCACCCTCACCAATGCCAACCTTGCCACCAACTTCGGGGGCAGTGCCACCAACAAAACCTTCCTTGGTCACAGAGAAGATGTTGCGACTACGGGGGATATACCCACGAACAATCTTGCCAGCATCGTTGATGTACTCATCCAGGTTCTTCTTGCGCTCATCGTACATAACCTCAACGCCAGCAGCGATTGCACAGTCGTTCAGGCTATCACTACTGGTAGCGGCGATAGCCTTCATAACCTCACGCTCACCATCTTCATAACCCTGCAGCTTGACAATAACGCCATTTTCAATTTCTGCCGGATTGCTATCACTACCGTAGAAACGGAAGGACACCAGATCGGCAGGCTGCTTAGTACCGCTCATCAGGTCGGTGCGGATAACTGTATAAGCCATAAATTGATTCCTCCTTGCGAATTATTTAATTATGTTGATTACTCCTGACGAATGCCGAACTCAGAGAAAACGCCGCCATAAGGCTCTGGCGTTGGATCGTTGTTCTTTTCGACAGGCAGTTTGGGCGTCTTCTGACCGCCCTGGAATGAAAACTTCTCGCTTTGCTTACGACCACGAATGGCGTAACACTTCTCTTCGAGCTCCTCCATGGAATACTTTCCGCAGTTGTCTCGAATCTCATCAAAGGCAGGTACTCCGACCAGATCCTCGAACTGAGCGAAGAGTTCCTCGCGCTCCTGTGCAGCTGCATTTTGCTCAATATTTTCCTTGAACTGACGCAGTTCACCGAGTTCGGCCTCCATAGATGCAATCGTGTCGGAGGCAGTCTGATATTTTGCCGTCCACTGGCTTTCGTTTTCTGCCCAGTTTGCAGAAATCATGGAATAGACCATAGCGAATGCAGTCTGCTGATCTCCCTCGTCAAAATCGACGATAGCACACTTCTTGCGTTTCTTGCTTTTGAAGTCAACAACAACATGATCGCCATTCATAGAATAGCTAAAGCCATAGAGCTTCCAATCTTCCTGATCGTAACAGTAAACCTCCATTGCCTCGCCATCATAGTCCATATACCAATAACGGCTCATTTCACCGAAGCAGGTGTCTACTTTCTCTTCACTCAGAGCGTTAATCAGCTCCTCTCGGAACTGTTCTGCCAAAGCGAAATTCTTGCCAGTATTTTCGACCACCGGGTTAGGCTCTCCTTCATTTTTCATTGCCTCAAACTTTTCCGTTAATTCCTCAACGGAGAAGTCGTCAAGATTAAAGTCAAGCATCTCCTCAGACAGGCCATACTGAGCCATGAGAGCTTTCTTCTCGTCCAATGCTTCTTCTCCTCCTTCCGAATTATTTTGTGGGTGTATGACAACCTCATCATTAGAGGGTTGTACCGTTGAAAAACTTTCCTTAAATTCCCGCATCATTTCATCAAGCTGCGCCTTGAAATCCTCACGAGAGAACATCATCAGAGCTGCTGATTCATAGCAGGGCTCCGCTGTACCAAGAAGACAGAAGGCGGTAAACTCAAACTGTTCGATCACATACACGCCATCTTTCATATGTCCTTCTTGAATACTGATCTCCATAGATTCATCTGTGATACCGTCTTCTTTGATCTTCTCATACGCCTCTTGGCGCTTCCAAAGCAGCGCATCCACACAGAGATATTCGTGGATAGACCCATCTTCCTCTTCGATTTCTTCCCACCAATAGCTCGCACTTTCTGGAATAACACCAACAGGATTAGTGATGTTTACTAATGAAACTCTCCCATCTTCCCGTTTAACAACCTCCATATCATGTGAGCCAATCTCATCTGCCTCTCTGTCATATCTGCAAACAATAGGGCAGTTGTAGATACTTGGCATACAGCGCTCAAAGGTTTCCTTGCTGATGAAACTGTTATTGCGGTTTCTTCCTACATAACAGACTCTTAAAACACCTCTATCAAAAGAGGAGTTACACTCGGTCAGCCTGTCAAAGCGGGAAGAAAATACGATGCTCATATTTCGCTCGCTCAAACAAATCTCACCACCTTTAGGGCATAATAAATCCCGCCTGGTTTCAAGGCGGGTCAGAATGTCAATGTATTTGACATTACATAGCTGATGTCATCTATAGAAAAATTACCTTTTCCATCATTGACAAAGATATAAATATGGTTATTCTCGTCTGATTTCAGCATTTTGAACTGCATGTCTAAAAGTTTATCTCTTGATTCCTCATTGAACACATAAATGAAATTGGCCATTACCAATCATCACCATCCTCACGACTCTGCTCACCTGAGTCAGTTAAGTCACCAACATCTTTTTCTGGAGCACCACCATTGTCGGATGTACCATCAGATGTTGACTGTGTTGAAGAACTCTGCAGAGGGATAAACTTCTTCTTGATCTCAAGGACATCATTTTCAAGGAAATTCATGCAATCAAGTTCTGCTTGGCCAAGACCTTGCGATGCACAGTAATATGACACCATAGGCACACCAAACTGACATGCCTTTAGATACATCTCTCCCATTTCTTTACGGTTAAATGGGCTACAATCAAGGAAGGTTACCTTGAAATTCTTACCAAAACTCTGGCTCTGGATATATCTGTTTACCATCTCCTCAATACTTTTTACGATGCCAAATGTGATTGCTTGGTCTGACTTAATAGAAAGAGCAAGCGCATTTGCGGACGCCTTATCGTTGTTGAATAGCAAACTGGATACACCAGCAGATGTGAACATATTTTCCTCTGCATCAGCAATCGTGTCCGTGTCTCCAGTGTTTGACTTTTCAAAACTGATTTTGTTGATTGGCATAGGGGAGAGGACTGAGCCGATCTCCTCCGGTAAAACTGCGTCAAGGTTGCGCCAGAACTCTTTTGCCTTGTCAAGATCCATCTGCCACTCGCCATTTTCGTTAATACCGAGTGTCATGACAAGCATGGCATAGTTCTCAAGTGTTGTCTTGGTCAGCTTAAGCTGCTTATAGTCTTCGATATCATAAATTTCTCTCAACACTCCAACAAATGGAGGAATAGAATAATCCAAAATATCGTTGTTACACTTGATGGCAAACGATGTTGGAGAGTCAAGCTCTTGCCATTTAGATCCACTCCGGTCTCCCTGATAAACCTGGTACTTCTTTTGAAATTCTGGAGGGTAGAAATCAAGATAGCCAGATCTACTATCGAAATACGAGAAGTTAAATGTAACATTTAACACACCGCCCTCAATAGAAGAAATTGCACAGTAATCTGATGGGAGCTGCTGGATCGTGATATTATCATTTGTGACCCACATTGTTCCGTAAAATGTATCTTCACGCAAACACACGGTCAAAATTTTTGGGAACTGTGTTTTAATGTTCATTGCCGTTAAGGCATTTAGAACCTTACGATAATTTCGATTGACGCTCTTTGGTTTTGATGTCGCAGGGTCGATTCTGTTCGGAGACACCACATATGCCAAATCGGACAATGATGTGAAATACTGAATCAGTCGCCGGAAATGAGAGCTTGCCCCGTAAATGTATGTAACCGCCTTACGGATTTGCTGTTCATAGTTGTACGGGTTCTGCAAGTATGTATTGATATCATCCTTAGTGTAGAGAGAAAAGGTGGGAGTGCTGTAGTTCCCATTCAAATCTCTGGTGATAAGTTTGTTTAACACCGCAAATCTCTCTGGAACTCTGAATACACTTGCTGTTCTCATATTGTTTACGGAATCATTCTTTGCTTCGGATACACTTTTTTGTGTCTGCCCGCCAATTCGTGCCGGCTTACCGACATGTGACTGCGGTCTTTTTCTTCCATTAGACAATCAACGCCCACCACCTTTCCGTATATGATTTTTAGGTGGCTTGAACACAAAAATATCATTCATATTAAAGCCATCGTTCATTTTTTTGCTGAGCTTTGCCTCAAGTTGCGTTGCAACATAGAAGTTATAACTTAGGCTTGAGTAGCGGTCTTTTCTCATTCCGCTCTTTTCGTGAATCTTAACTTTACCACCAACCTCTTCATGCTGCAGCTTGACCAACTCATTGATAAGTAAGGTGGTATGGACATACGGCATTTGCAAAGATAATCTTTCTGGAGGGTTGAGTGATGAGTATCCACGAATCTCTCCAAGCAACGCTTCGCCATCATACTCTGTCATCAGAAGGCGAATCTTACCGCTCCTGAACCCTTCACGCAATAAAACAGCACATTCAGAGTTTAGGGTTGGATTTCCCTTTATTGCCCAGATAACTTTTTCAGCACCCTTAGCGGTACATCTGTCTGCCATCTCTTGGTTGTTGCAACATGTAAGTGCAGGGTAAATATCACCAGTTTCTGGGTCTGTCATTTCTCTGACAAGTGCATCATAAACACCAAGACCAATACCCACACAGTCCAGAACGATGTAGTCGCACTGGAACTCTTCATACAATCGACGAATCATAAGAGCCTGATCCTCGGTGTGCAGACCTTCCCCCCCATCGCAATAAACAATATTACTCGAATATCGCCCAACTTTTGTTGGGAGGAGCTGGTTTATAAAAATAGCAGATGCGTCATTGTTATGTTTCTTACTTGACATCAAAGCAATATCGGCAGAAAGAATTCTTACTTCTCCATTTTGCTTTGGCGGGATTTTTACCTTTTGACTATTGCCCAGCTTTGAAGCCAGCTTGTCCGGTAGCATTGGATATTTGATTCGCCTATTTTTTGAAATCGAGTTGAAGTCAAAGAATGTTCCATCGGAATCGCCAAAGAACATGGCATCCATCTCCATGCTCCATTTTACTTCACTAAAGTCTGATTCGGCCATCTGGTCTGCTACATCTTCTTCAAACAGCAGTCCCTCTGTCATTGCAAGCTGATATGGGAATCCGCAAACAAAGTCCTTTCGCTTTTCATCAAGCATGAACCGGCAATTATCAGCAGCCTTTGTATATGACCAGTGGTCTTTGAAATAGGCAGAAGACAGATATAATGTCTTATTTCTTTCTTTTAGATGCTTATACTCTGGTTTCTTCAGATAGCGCGGCTGGCGTGGGTTAGTCAGGAACTTGCGCAGAATAGTGTCGATAACATCTTTGGACACCATACGATACTCATCAATCAACAAAATATTTGCTCTGTTTCCTCGTGCATTATCGCTTGCGGTAACAACCTTGATAAACGAACCATTCTTGAAAACAATCTGTGCATTTGTGCCGTTAATTTTCGTTTCTTTTTCGTCTATCTCATTTGCAAGTTCCTTAGAATTTGGCTTGAGCTCTGTCTGAATCTTTTCCAAAACATTGATACTCTGCCCTCGTGTACCAGAGGCGATGCAGATCTTTGTACCTGGGTACAAGATGCACCGTATGCAACAGAATATGGCGCTTAAAAAAGTCTTGCCCAAACCACGGCTTGCGATGAAAACAAACGATGTACATGAGTTCATCATCACAAGCAGTATTTTTTGAAATAGATGCAAGTCTAAGTGAAGATAGTCTTTTGCAAATCGATGTGGGTTACATCGGTAGTACCCAGCCCACGCTGCAATGCCCTCCAAAACACGGTCTTGTCTGCTCATTGCTTAGGATGGATCTCCGCTAAAGATATTATTGAACATAGATTCGTCGTCTTCGTCTTCGAACTCTGGAGTCTTTACACGAAGGCGCTCCATCTCATCTTCATATAGCTTGCAATATGTATTTTTGATTCCAAGCATTTTGCATAGATGCCCAAGGAACCAAATAGAAATATACCTGACAATACCATC
>ENA-ORTD01000402-ORTD01000402.1-human-gut-metagenome-genome-assembly--contig:-NODE-402-length-42039-cov-14.876977_pt1 | contig 42039 bp, 36 predicted proteins | sample MGYA00241907_ERZ509178 | MGnify/ENA primary metagenome ERZ509178 (study PRJEB26280, sample SAMEA2338793) | human gut metagenome | biome: human gut; feature: human-associated habitat; material: faeces...
GTTTTATTTACTGCCAGGGCCGCTTAGGGCCTGGAAAATTTAACGAACTATTGTACAGAAGTACAGAGCATTAATGTAATCATACGCTGCTGTACGAGCATCACCCGTTAAAGACTGCCATCCCTCTGGATTATGTTCTCCGAACAATCCTTTCTGTCGAGCCATTTCTGCCAAAAATTTAGCCTTTGTGGTTTTAACAAACCCCGGCAAGTTCATTTCTAATGCCATATCCTCATAAGTTTTAAATTATTCATTATCGTTACCATTGGATTCATTTGGTTCAATTACTACGTTTTCACGAGTTTTCTCAATTTCTAATGACAATGTATTTTCCAATGTCTCTTTTAATGTTTCTTTTAGCTCTTCATTGAGCGTTTGGGTAAGAGTTTTCATAAGTCATTTTCTTTTTTGTTGATATATAATATGTATATCAATCTGAAAATTAGATAGATATAAAAACTTTATGTTTTTTCTTAAGATTTTTCCTTAAAACTGAAATTATTCTTCATCCGCGTGTACAATTTCTCTATTAATCAATAATTGTACGCACATGAAACCATTTCACTCACTACTTCAAATGATAGATACTCTGCATACCGAAGAGGATTGCAGATTGTATCTTGAAGATATGCGGTGGCATGGTGAGCCTGTTTGTCCGCATTGCGGCTCTATATCTAAGCACCACTACAAACTCACTCAAAAAGGAGAGTTCAAGGGTTTGTATAAGTGCAAAGATTGTCGAGAACGGTTTACGGTTCGGATTGGCACAATGTTTGAGGACTCTAATCTTCCGTTAAAGAAATGGTTCTATGCTATCTTTCTGTTTCTCTCGCACAAAAAAGGTATCAGTAGCTGCCAACTGGCACGTGATATTCATGTTACTCAAAAGACAGCATGGTTTATGCTGCATCGCATCCGTCATAACATAAAGGATGATGATGCAACTTTTGATGATATGACACAAATGGATGAAACATACATGGGTGGCAAAAGTAGAAGTCATGGTAACGGAACACAAGGACGTAGCCTAAAGGAAAAAACACCTATATTCGGCATGGTTTCGGATGGCCTTGTTTATGCCCAAGTAGTACCCAATGTTCAGAAAACGACTTTATATCCTATTATTGAAGAACGTGTGCGTAAAGGTTCTACAATCATTACGGATGAACTAAATGTATATAACGCATTAGGTGATACTTATATTCATAAGACCGTTCACCATAAGCAGCATCTTTACGCTGTGAACGGCTACCATACAAACTCGATAGAGGGATTTTGGAGCCACATCAAGCGTGGTATCAAAGGTATATACCACCTTGCCAGCAAGAAGCATTTGCCTAAGTACTGCAAAGAGTTTGTTTTCCGATACAATACACGCAAGCAAACAGACGGTGAACGCTTTAATGACTTTCTACAAAGTTTCACCGAACGTCTGTATTATGGAGAATTATTGATGAAACCGGAATGGATATGATGAGTAATATTTTATAAACAAGTAATATAAAAAACTTCTATGGTTACTTGTTTGATGATACAAGCAGTACTTGTATCGTCATAACTTTATTCTTTATTGTAAGCCTAAGCCGTGATGGTTTGGGCTTACGTTTTCTAATTATATAACAAGTCCATTTTTTGAAAATACAAAAGCAAATCCAGCCTCACAAGGGTTGGATTTTTTTGTGTTTTAAAAGATAAGGTTAAGGCAGTCTGCGATTTGTCTTTCTATTCATTTGCTCGTTTCCTTACTTTTTGCTTACTTTGTACTTGAAACCAAAAAGTATTGATTAAGAAACAGACATTTGAATAAAAGACATATTACAAGCAACTTGTAGACAAATTATTTGGCTTTAGTAAATCTGGTAAATTGAAAATAGCCCCAAATGATAAGTCGAAAGGTCGGTTTGTACCCTGCATAAGGGCGCAGACTGCTTTTCCTTATTTGGGCAAAGGGTTTTACCAGAACCTACTAAAGCAAACAAGAGAAAAGTTAGGCTGTGTCCTTTTCTTTTGCTCTTAAAGTAACTCGGTATAAACCTTTAATGCTCAAAATATGGACTATAAACTGGAATATATGACACGTCTGTTTGCTAAGATTAGCAAGAAAAAGACGGAAACCTACGTTATCAATCGCATTTGGCATCAGTTGAATGATGACAGAGTTAAGTTTGTTGTTCAACAATACATCAGGAGAACACAAGATAAGTACGCCTTAGCTGACTTGTATCTGCCACAACTCGGTATTTTCATAGAAATAAACGAACCATTCCACAAAAATAATACAGAAGTTGATAGAATACGGAATGAGGAAATTTCCTATGTGACCAATTCTAAACCTATCGTAATAGACTGCGGAGATGTTATAGACAAGGACAAAATACGCTGGAAATCGATAGAAGATATTCATTCCCAAATCTCAAAAGTTGTTCTGCAAATCAAACAAACCATTATAGAACAAGGAGATAAGTTTATTCCTTGCGATGGTGGTAGCTCTCTTTCTTTAGAATATCATCGTAAGAAAGGTTATCTGAAAGTGGACGAGTCCGAATATGTCCGTACCATTGATGAAGCATTTGACATATTCGGGGCAAAAGCAAAACATCGTGGGTTCTTACGTGTGGCTGGTGCTTCTGTCCCCGACAAACCTAACGAGATTGTTTGGTGTCCTAACAGTGCGCACCGCATTTGGTGTAATGAACTTTCGGAGGATGGTTTGGAAATTCGAGAATACAACAAAAACGAGCAGGCACGCAGAGAACACGTAGAAAGATATTTGTCGGGCAACCAAAGACGAGTTACTTTCTTTAGAGAAGAGGACGAACTCGGCTTCCGTTTCTACCGCTTTGTAGGCGTCTTTGAACTCAACAAGGATAAATCAGAGAAAGAGAATAAATGTGTTTGGGAACGTATCTCAGACTATTATCAACTATAATATAACCAAAAAATCAATTAGTTATGATGTATGCATTTAAAGTGACTGCTAAACAAAATATTGCTGGCAAAATTGCTAAGGGTATGAGTGTGCAAGTTGTTGAACAAAACATTAATAGTCCACAACTCAAAACAACATTAGAAGCCTTTAAAAAACAACTTGGAATTGAAATTAAAGGAGTTTCAGTGTCAATGTCTTATTTTACAGTGGAAAGATTGAAATAACATTTTTCCTAATCAGACAAGGTGTGTTAAAAGAGATTTTTGAACCTCTTTTTAACACACCTTTTTTGTGTTCCATAAATATTATAAAATCAAAAGTTATATTTATGAAATCACTATCAGATACTATAACAGAAACATTTGCATCAAGATGCAATAATTCACTTTCTGATGTCATATCAAAAGAGCTAAACGAGTCCAATTCAGAATTAAGTAAAGCTAAAACTTATGTAAATCGGACATGGGTTGGAAATGATATTATCATAAAATTTCTTCTCTCTGATACAGAAGTTGAAAATCTTAAAAAGCATATCAATAATCTGTCACAAAAGAAAAGAAGAACACCACCCAAAGTTATAAGGCTCACTAAGTCTAAAATTGCACTTGTGAATGATGATTAATTCAAAATACATATTCTATCAAACATTAAATCTCAGTTTTATGAAACAGAAAAAACTTGAAGTAATCGGACACGATTACCAAACAAAGAGAACACAGGAAACAAGAGTTATTACCTCTATCAGAAAGGAGGCTTACAATGGCTGAACAATTGATAACTGCGGGCGAAGCGGCACAAGTATTGGGTGTAACTCTCGATGATATTCCAGCAAACAAATGTATCACAAAAGCAGAGTTTGAATTACTTGCCGGTATTGTTCAATTAACAGTAGTTCCAAATCCGTCTGATGCAACCGTAAAGTTAAATGGGACTGTTGCCACTTCTATTAAAGTTACTAAAGGCACATCTGTTACTATTGAGGTTTCTAAGTCGGGGTATCAAACCCATACGGAAACAGTAACAGTTAATGCTACAATGACTAAAAACATTACGCTTTCCAATGTACCATCTGGGGCTTATGTACCAAGTAATGCACCCGTAGGTGTTTATATTCTATCAACGGATGGATTTGCTTATAAACGTTATGCATGGAATACGGCTAATAATAGTAAAGCAGTAGGGGTTGGGGTAAAAACCTCTAAATGTTCTTTTGTGATAGCTCCCGTAGAACAGACTTCTATTCAATGGGGTGGTTATGGTACTTTAATCAACGGTTGTACAACTACCACTTCTGAAAGTACAGCTAAAACTGATTATAAGGGTAAACAGAATACTGATGCTATTATTGCGCAATTAGGTGTTTATAAGGCTATGGCTGCTGGATTAGATATAAACAATATTGTTTCTAATGCTTCTATTTTAGCAAAATCTATACCAGTAGTAATACCTGAACATGGGGGAATAATTTCAGAATCTGAATATGATAAACTTGTTGAAAAACAACAATCTGGAGAAACTCTTACACCAGAAGAACAACAGCAACTATCTGAATATAGAGATGAACAAATCAGACGGGAATTTAAAGAAAAATACAATATAGTTTCTGACCCAATTCTTTATCTTTCAGTGTCTGAAATGCGTACACAAATGAAAGAAATGATTATTGCCCAACAAGAGATTATGACATTGCCAGAAATGGAGGGAGGGCAACCATTACCTATCACGACAACGGATATAGATAATATGTCCGATGAAGGCATTATGTTACTTGATACAAGGGCGTCAGAACAATATGCAGCAAATTATTGCCGTAATTACACATTTAAGAATGGCGCAGTTGGTTATCAACCTGCTTTAGGAGAATTGTTTGAAGCATATCAGAATAAATCAGAAGTGGATGCTTGTATGTCACTTATTGGTGGAAAAGCGTTATATGATAGTTCGATATCCAATTATAGAAAATGGAGTTCTACCCAGTACGACAGCAACTACGCATGGAACTTGATCTGGAACGACGGCTACATCTACTACACCTATAAGAACAACAGCCACGACTACAACTGTGCAAGGCCGTTCGCAGCTTTTCAATAATCAATTTACCAATTAGCCAATTTACCAATTAAAAAATCTTCAATACATGTTAGCAAGTGAGTTACCCGTATATAGAGATACTTACGAATTAGTAAGCATTTTAATGGATTATATTATGATATTTCCAAAATCTCATAAGCACACCATAGGGCAGAAAATCACAAACGTTTCATTGGAATTGTTTGAATTTCTACAACTTGCTAACAGATGTTACACTGATAGAGAAGCTCGTATAAGACATCTTGAAGATTTCTTGGTAAAGTTTGAATTGTTAAAGGTTCTATTACGGTTGTGCAACGAGAAAAGGATAATCACGGTGAAACAATCGGCAAAACTTGCATTACTTACGGAAAGTATAGGCAAACAAGTTACGGGATGGAAGAATAAATAGCAGCATACTTCTGCCAGAGTCCGCACGACTACGGTTTTGTGGAGCGAGCAGTTAAATAATAGAAAAGGCCCGTGTACTATCTACTCAATTGAGATTAGTTAAGAACAAGAAAATCACGAGAATGTACCCAGTACGACAGCAACAACGCGTGGAACTTGGACTGGGACGACGGCAACATCAACAACAACAATAAGGACAACAGCAACAACAACGACTGTGCAAGGCCGTTCGCAGCATTTCTATTGATAACAATTATACAGAGAAGTAAAAATGGAGGATTTTATTGAATACATTCCGCTTGAAGATGTTTTTGAAGCCTATTATGACTGCCGAAAGAAAAAGAGGAAAACTATTAATGCAGTAAAGTTTGAAAGCGATTATGAAGCCGAACTTGTCAAACTGTGGCGTGAGATAAACTCGCAAACTTATCAGATAGGTAAGAGTATTGTTTTCATTGTTACACGACCCGTTCGACGAGAAGTATTCGCTGCCGATTTTCGAGATAGAATAGTCCAACATCTCGTTGTACGCCGTTTAGAACCTTTCTTTGAAAAATACTTCATACAAGATAATTATAATTGTAGAAAGAATAAAGGTGTTTTATATGGTGTCCAAAGATTATATGAGCATGTTCGCAAATGTAGCCATAACTATAAAGAACCTTGTTATATAGCGAAATGTGATGTACAAGCATTTTTCATGTCTATTCACAAACCTACTCTTTGGAAAATGCTTGAAGCTTTTATCAAAGAGAATTACAAGGCTGACGATTTGCCTATTATGCTATGGCTGACGGAAATGATTGTAATGCACAATCCTGAACGGAATTGTATTATCAAATCACCAAAATGGATGTGGAAAGGTTTACCTAAACACAAGTCTTTGTTTACAAGTAGTAAGTATTATGGGTTAGCAATAGGGAATATTACAAGCCAAATGTTTGCCAATTTCTATATGACAACATTTGATAAATGGATGCACGAAAAATATGGTGGAAATTACGGAAGATATGTGGATGATTTTAATTTCATAGGGCAAGACGTTAAAGCGATGTGGCGTGATATACCCGAAATAAGAGTGTTCTTAAAAGAAAATTTGGGATTGAATTTGCATCCTAAGAAACTCTATATACAACACTATCGCAAAGGTTGCAAATTTATCGGAACAGTAGTAAAAGGTGAGTTAATGTATGTGAGCAATCGGACTGTTGCTAATTTTATTGATACAGTTCGTAAATTTAATATGCTTGCGGAACGTAATCCCGACTATACAAAAGAGAACGCAGAACATTTTGTTTCATCGCTGAACAGCTATTTTGGTTTGCTTGGGCATTATCAATCGTATGCTATCCGTAGAAAAGTCGCTAATATGATTTCGTCTAAATGGTTTGAGGTTATGTTTATATCTGGACACTTTGATAAAGCTGTTTGTAAAATATCTTATACGGCACACTACAATCTTAAAAGAAAATCTTATGAAAAGACAGTTTTCAGACCAGATGAATATGACACTAACAAATACGGTCTGATAAACTACAAATAATCATTTTTAGGAGCTATATTAGGAAATAAAATGATATTCCTATGTATATTAATCGTTTATTTCTATATTTGCAACTCAGTTTAAAAAAATTAGGTTTGATAAATGGACTCCAATATCTCGGAAGCAACTACAGACTCTATTTCTATAATTGAAAATTTTGTAGAGTCATTAAAGCAATCTGATACTTTAGCCTATGCATTTTGGTTATCAGTAGGTTTATTAGTACTTATCTCCTTGCTTAAATATTTTATCTCCAAAGATTGTGAAAAAAAGGATTGGGGGAATTTTATATTAGAGTTTCCTATTGATGTATGTTTAGTTGTTATTACAATTATAATTACTGGATATATGAAAGATGCCAATTTATCTTATGGAGTTATACTTGTAATAATGTCTTTGATTATTTCTATTTTTTGTTGTATGTTTCGTCGTCTTTCTATTAAGTCTTCATATGATGAAAAACTGAGAATCAAAACATTCATTTATGGTATTTTAGATATATTGATTGCTTCAATCTGGATTTTTATTGTTTACGCTCAAATCGTTTAAAATTATGGCAGACAATGTACTTATATATTTTTCATTATTTACTAGTCTTTTGACAGGGGCTTTTACTATTTATTTTTTTATCTTAAGAAAAAAAGTGAATAAACGAAATAGTGAGAAAGTAGAAATATCAGGTCAAAGAGAACGAATTGAATCACGCATATATGGGTTGAATGAAATAATGTTATCTGATCCAGAACGTCTTTTTGACAACACAAAACTTTTACTTCAATTTCCAAATAAAGAACTAACAACAAGTCATAATGTCCCTAATTATTCATTCTTTCAAAGTTTAGGAATTGATATTTCAAATATTTTTATAAATGATAAGACTGTTTTTTGTTTAATGCCATTCCATAAGACTTTTAACAAAATATATGATACAGTAAATCAGGCGTGTAATAAGAATGGATATATATGCTTTCGTAGTGACACCCCATATAATCCTGGGAAAGTATTACAACAAATAGTTGAATTATTATTAAAATCTCAACTAATCATAGCAATATTAGACGGAAAGAACCCAAACGTGTTTTATGAAATAGGCATTGCTCATAGTATTGGAAAGACTGTGATACTTATAGCTAATTCCGATAAAATTAATGATATACCTTTCGATTTGCGTTCTGATCGCTTACTTTTATACTCTGGCTATAATGACCTTAATAAGAAATTATCTGAGGTCCTAAAAAATATTCATTATGTTGAATGAGGATAATAAAAAAGAACTTATTAAAGCATTAACTGAAAAGGTTAAATCGTTTGAATGTCCTATGTGTCACAATTGTTCTTTTACAATTGTTGATGGATATATAGTTCAAGGTATACAAAATGACATGAATAATATTATATTGGGAAATGGTCCAATAATTCCGTCAATGGCCATAGTCTGTAATAATTGTGGATTTATGTCTCAACATAATTTGGGGATATTAGGTTTATTAAAAAAGGAACAATAAAAACTATAAGCAACTATATACCTTAGAGTAAGTAGGTATTATACACAATACTTGGTACAATAAAGTATATAGTTGCGATAATAAAAAGCTTTATAGCCGATGCTGTCCACCGTCTCGGGCAGGTTGATTTCCTTCAAAGCCCTGCACTCGGAAAAAGCCGCCTCCCCGATATACTTCAGCCCCTCGGGCAAAGGAGAAAGGGAGACCAGTCCCGTGCCGTGAAAGGCATAAGCCCCTATGCTGTCCAGACGTTCCGGAAGCTCCACATCCCTTAATTCGGAACAGCCATCAAATATACCGGCCGGAATGCACCGCATACCATGGGGCAAAACAGCCGATTGGAGTTTGGGACAACCACGAAAGGTGTTTGTTCCTATATATGAAACGTTATCCGGTATAGCTATCGTTTCCAAATTGCCACAAAAATCAAACGCATTCATCCCTATGCTATCCAATCCTGAGGGAAGCTCAATGGAGGTCAAACCATAGCTCTGTAAAAAAGCCGACTCCTCGATGACCTTTACGCTCGAAGGGATATGCACGGTGGACAAACGGGATTCGTAAAAGGCCATCTTATTAATCCGCTGCGGACTGCCGGGAATAGTGTATTCCCCGGTCATTTCGGACGGACAATAAAAGAAGCATTTATCATTGTAGAGAGGCTTTTCGATATGATTACAACCCAAAAAGCAATTGAAACCTGCATCCTCCAAAGCGTCCGGAATATTGATGGCATAAAGGGAACCACACCCCTGAAACGCCGCATATCCCAAGACCTTCATGCTTTCGGGCAGGACTGCCGTACCCAAAGAAGTACAATTATAAAAAGCCTGGTCGCCAACGGTCTCATACCCTTCGGGAATCACCAATTTTTCCAGCCCCTTGACATTCGCGCAAGCATAAGGGGCTATATGCTTTCTCCCCTCCGGCAAAAAGTCGTATTCGACTTCATGATAGTAGAAGAACGTCCTCGGCAAGTAATAAAAGGTGCTGCTGTTATACACGGGTTCCTCAATGGAATCGCAGCCATTCAACCAATCATAACGGGGAACCCCCACCCCGTCGCCCACGACGACGGACTTGACGGAAGCCCTTTGACCATACCACGGAGCTTGGGTCTGCCCGTCCACGAGGGAGATATCCCCCGTACCGCTGACGGACAACACCCCGGTCTCCGTATCCAAACGATAAGTGACATTTTCGCCGCACTTGCCGGAATATTCCACGGCAAGCACCGGCAGGCAAGCCCACAAGGCCGCCCAAAACATCCAAAAGTGTCTCTGTTTCATGATACACACTGTTTCTGTGCCTATAGAACAACCCCTGATTCGGCAATTGATAAAAAAGGACGTGGGCATCTGTACTTCCGCTCATCCCGTATTCAGGCCTTCGCATTGCCCCATCCAAGGATAAGCAACACAGCCAGCCCACGCCGAGATGATATTATGCAAAGCCCCGAAGTGCATGCGAATGCACTCCGGGCAAGGTATAATACACCTAAACGTGGACGTTCCCGTTGCCGCTTCTTCCTGGATGATTCAAGTTTGCGAAGTTTGAATACGGAAGAAAACGTCCGTAAACGTCCCTTTCCTCTAAATAGACCCACCTGCCCCTCCGGGCTGGCTGATCTGCGGCAAAGATAAGGATTCTTTTCTGCACCACATCGCCTTTTGTCCTTTTTTTTATCCGCATGAGGGAAAAAGGACATCTTAAACACACGAAAGGCCACCGTCCCATACGGGCGATGGCTTTTCATGGCATTGCGTTTGCCTATGCCTGTCAACTCAAGAAGCCCAACAGCACACCGGCAGCCACAGCCGAGCCTATCACACCGGCCACGTTCGGCCCCATGGCATGCATCAACAGGTAATTCTTGGAATCGTATTCCAATCCTAAATTTTGCGAAATACGGGCAGCCATCGGCACGGCAGATACGCCCGCATTACCGATAAGCGGATTGATTTTCTTGTGTTTCGGCAAGAACAGGTTGAAGAACTTGACGAACAACACGCCGGAAGCAGTGGCGATGATAAAAGCCAACGCACCGAGGAAGAAAATCTTAATGGTATCCATCGTCAGGAACTCACTGGCCTGCGTGGAACATCCCACCGTAAGGCCAAGCAACATCACAATCACATCGTTCAACGCACTACCGGCCGTCTTGGCCAGACGGGTGGTCTTCGTACTTTCTTTCAGCAAATTACCAAAGAACAGCATACCCAACAACGGCAAGCCTGAAGGCACGATAAACGTGGTCAGCAACAGACCGACGATGGGGAAGATGATTTTTTCGGTCTGCGACACCTGACGGGCGGGTTTCATGCGTATCACGCGCTCTTTTTTCGTGGTGAGCAAGCGCATCAAGGGCGGCTGAATGACCGGCACCAAAGCCATGTAGGAATAGGCACATACGGCAATGGCCCCCATCAAGTTCGGCGAGAGTTTGGAAGACAAGAAAATGGCCGTGGGTCCGTCGGCTCCTCCGATGATGGCGATGCCCGCCGCCTGGTTAGGCTCGAATCCCAAGGCCAAGGCTATCATATAAGCCCCGAAAATACCGAATTGGGCGGCAGCACCGACCAGCAAAAGCTTCGGATTGGCTATCAACGCCGAGAAATCCGTCATGGCACCGATACCGAGGAAGACCAAAGGTGGATACCACCCGGTCTTCACCCCTTGATAAAAAATGTTCAACACGGAATTATCCTCGTAAAGCCCGACTTCCAGCCCTACGGCTTTAAAAGGAATATTTCCTAAAATAATACCCAAACCGATAGGAATCAAAAGCAAAGGCTCGAAATCCTTCTTGATGGCCAACCATAAGAAGAACGCACCGACCAGAATCATAATCCAATTCCCCATCTCCGCATTCGCAAATCCCGTATAAGTGAGGAAGTCGGACAATTTTGTTCCAATGAAATCAAATACTTCCATAGTCCTAACCGATTGTTACCAACATTGCACCTTCACGCACCGAGTCTCCCTTGTTTACATGCACGGCTGTCACCGTACCGTCGCACTCGGCGTTGATATTGTTTTCCATTTTCATGGCTTCGAGCACCACTACGGTCTGTCCTTTCTTGACAGCTTGTCCCACAGTGACCGCCACAGCATTCACCGTACCGGGCAGAGGAGCACGGACGGCAGTACCGTTGCCTGCCGGGACCTCAGGTTGCGCAGCCGGAGCGGCAGCCGGAGTGACCGGACCGTGGTGCACATGGGCTACCGGACGTATCACCGGTTTATGCGTCAGGTGCATCGGACGCTCCATCTCCACTTCAAACGGAATCCCGTTCACTTCCACTTTGGCCATATTGCCTTCCACCTCGTTTATCTTCACCGTATATTCGGCTCCCTTTACCTTATACTTATATTCTTTCATGATGATTCTTTTTATTGATTAGACTTAAACAAATGATTTTACTCCGGCCACTCGCGCATGGTGTATCCTTTCGCATTCCATTCCGAGTGCTCCTCGGTGTGATAGGTCAGCACATTGCTTTCCACGTCATGCACGTCTTCTTCATAATCACGGAGCGCCATGGCTATGACGGCCATATACACTTTCATGTCCACACCCTTAGTCTCCAGTCCCTGCTTGGCCATGACAGCGGCTTTGTCCGCCTGGTCGTGGAGCGCACGGATGGCTCTCACGCGAGCCATCTTGGAGAATAAGGCCACCATGTAACCGAACAAACGGAAAAAAACATAAAGGGCAAGCAGACAACCGAACACGACTCCCATCGCCATGATAGACATGGCCACGCCGTAGGGGTCTTTCTCTTTGAATTCCGCCACCTTATCCTGTACCTTTCCCTGCCCTACGTTCGGAGCTCCCGGAGTCACTTCGTTCGCATCGAGCACTACCCATACGTAGGTCTCGCTCTCGGAATCATATACCCGGGCGTAAGACTGGTTTTCGGCCAAAGGCGGGACGGTAATGGAATCGAGCAACGTCTTACCGTTTCCGTCAAACAAGGCGATGAAGTTTTCCTCGCCCTCCTTCAAGGTGAAGTTCGTGTGCAATGTGCCCAGATTGGTTTGTCCGTCGGCGAAGAACACGATACGTTGCTGGGCGGTCAAGTTCGTCCGTTCGTCACCTTTCGGTATCAACGACATCAACTTGACGCGTTCCGGCACGGAAAGTCCTTTGTTCAAAGCCTCACGATTCGTAGTCAGGTAACAACTACGGAGATTGTTGGTTCCCCATGAAGTATTGGCAATCTCAATCCATCCCGTACGTTCGCCGTACTCATCTATGAGACCGTCCGTATTGGAGACTACCACTTCATTGATTTTGAAACTGAAGGCGCCCTGCCCGAAAGCAGCGACCACAGCCGTCAAACCAACAAGGATTCCTAAAAATCTTCTGTGTAACATCATTTTTATATTATCGGATTACAATGGAATATTCCCATGCTTCTTCACGGGGTTCAATAACTTCTTGGTCTGCAACTGGGCCAACGCGCGAATGACACGGAAACGTGTGTTGCGCGGCTCTATCACATCATCGATGTAACCGTACTTGGCTGCCTGGTAAGGATTAGTGAAGAGTTTGTTATACTCGGCTTCCTTCTCTTCCAGAAAGGCTTTCGGGTCTTCGGCTTCCTTGGCATCCTTGGCGTACAATACGGCCACGGCACCGGAAGCTCCCATCACCGCAATTTCCGCCGACGGCCATGCGTAATTGATGTCTCCGCGCAGTTGCTTACAACTCATCACAATATGGGAGCCGCCATAGCTCTTGCGTAGGGTCACCGTCACCTTAGGCACAGTGGCTTCTCCGTAGGCATACAACAACTTCGCCCCGTGTAATATCACGGCGTTATACTCCTGCCCCGTACCCGGCAGGAAGCCCGGCACGTCTACCAAAGTCACCAACGGGATATTGAAAGCATCGCAGAAACGCACGAAACGCGCCCCCTTGCGGCTGGCATTGCAGTCGAGCACGCCGGCATAGCACTTCGGTTGGTTGGCCACCACGCCCACGCTCTGCCCGTTGAAGCGGGCAAAGCCCACGATGATATTCTTGGCATAATCGGGCTGCACCTCAAAAAACTCACCGTTGTCCACTATCGCCCCGATAACTTCGTACATATCGTACGCTTGATTCGGATTGTCGGGAATGATTTCATTGAGAAAATCCTCCAGACGGTTAATCGGGTCGGTACATTCCAGACGGGGAGCCTCTTCCATATTATTCTGGGGAATATAACTGATGAGGGTACGAATCATTTGCATGGCCTCTTCTTCCGTTTCGGCCGTGAAGTGCGTCACACCGGATTTCGTGGCGTGCACGCTCGCGCCGCCCAAATCTTCTTGCGACACATCCTCGCCCGTCACTGTCTTAACTACCTTCGGCCCGGTGAGGAACATATAAGAGGTGTTCTCCATCATCAGGATGAAATCGGTCAGTGCCGGGGAATATACCGCTCCGCCTGCACACGGGCCGAAAATGCCGGAAATCTGAGGAATCACACCGGATGCCTCGATATTACGCTGGAAGATATTGGCATAGCCGCCCAAAGCGTTGATACCTTCCTGGATACGTGCGCCGCCCGAATCATTGATACCGATACAAGGCGCACCCATTTTCATGGCCTGATCCATCACCTTACAGATTTTCTCGGCCATGGTCTCAGACAAAGAGCCTCCGTTCACCGTGAAGTCCTGGGCAAATACATAAACCAGACGCCCGTCGATAGTGCCGCTTCCGGTCACTACCCCGTCTCCCAAATATTGTTTCTTCTCCATGCCGAAGTTGGTGCAACGATGAAGCTTGAACATGTCCATTTCCTCGAAACTGCCTTCATCCAGCAACATGTCGATACGCTCGCGAGCCGTATATTTACCTCTCGCATGTTGTTTTTCTATGGCCTTCTCGCCTCCTCCCATGCGCGCTTTGGCACGGAGCTCCACTAATTCCTTGATTCTCTCTAACTGATTACTCATGATACTTAATATGATTTAAGAAATACTATCTGCTACCTGTCCGCCTCACTTTGGCGGTTGAGTATTGCCATGCTGCAACAAAGGTACTAAAAAAGAATTTCCATCAAGCCTTTTATGCGGAAAAAATTAGTCGAAAAAAGATTACCGACCTTACGGGCTTTTTTCGTACCTTTGTCTTACTTAAATTAACTTAATATGTCGAATCCCACTTCACCATTAGATTTAGGAACTCTTCCCGTCAGCAAGCTACTTAAACAATATGCTTTCCCGGCCATCGTCGCCATGACGGCATCGTCGCTCTACAACATGGTGGATAGTATCTTTATCGGTCACGGCGTGGGCCCTTTGGCCATCTCCGGCCTGGCACTCACGTTCCCTTTCATGAACTTGTCCGCCGCATTCGGGGCCATGGTCGGAATCGGGGCATCCACTTTAATATCCGTACGATTGGGACAACAGGATTACAAAGCCGCACAAGACATCTTCGGCAACGTGGTCACCCTGACCCTGATTCTGGGTGTCTTGTTCAGCATTGTGGCGCTGGTCTTTCTCGATCCGATTCTGAGCTTTTTCGGTGCCAGCCCCGCCACACTCCCCTACGCCAGGGAGTACATGGAAATTATTTTGCTGGGTAACGTCGTCACGCACAGTTTCTTCACTTTCAACGCCATCCTGCGTTCTACGGGGCATCCTCAACTGGCCATGAATGCTACCATCATGGCTGTGGTGGGAAACACCATCCTCAATCCTATTTTCATCTACGGAATGAACATGGGCATACGCGGCGCCGCTACGGCCACGATTCTGGCACAGATCGTCTCTTTGTTGTGGCAGGTGAGCGTCTTTCGCCGCCCCAAGGAGCTCATCCAGTTCAAACGCGGCATTTACCGCCTGAAAAAGAAAATCGTCAAAGACACTTTCGCCATCGGCATGTCTCCCTTCCTGATGAACAGTTGCGCTTGTCTTGTCGTAATCCTCATCAACCGCGGACTGGGACAGTACGGCGGCGACTTGGCCATCGGTGCGTATGGTATCGTCAACCGCGTCTTGTTCATCTTCATCATGATTGTCATAGGATTGAACCAAGGCATGCAGCCCATCGCCGGATACAATTACGGTTCGCAGGACTACCATCGTGTACTCAAAGTGCTGCGCTATACCCTGCTTTGGGGTACGTTGATTACCACGACCGGTTTTCTCATCGGGGAGTTGCTTCCCGAATTGTGCGTCCGTGCCTTTACGACCGACGAAGAACTGACCGACATTGCCGTGAGAGGAATGCGTATCGTAGTCATATTCTATCCTTTAATCGGCATGCAAATGGTTACGACCAACTTCTTCCAGAGCATCGGGCAAGCGAGCAAGAGCATTTTCCTGTCCCTGACACGGCAACTGCTGTTCCTCATCCCCCTGCTTCTGACATTGCCTCAGTTCTGGGGTGTAAAAGGAGTATGGTTGGCCATGCCTATATCCGATGCCATCGCATGTATAGTAGCCGGAATCATGTTAATTACAGCATACAGAAAATTTAAAAAATTAGCCGTATAACGTCATGAAGAAACATATCATTATCAATGTAGGACGCCAGTTAGGTAGCGGCGGACGCATCATCGGGAACCGCATTGCGGAAGATTTCAACATCAAGTTTTATGATAAGGAACTTTTGGACCTGGCTGCAAAAGAAAGCGGTTTCAACAAAAAGTTCTTCGAACGTAATGATGAACACAAAGGCTTTCTCAAAGTATTGTTCAGTTCTTTTGCTCCCATCTTCGGCAATAGCGACCCATACGCTAACCAGCTTAGTGACGAATCGCTTTTCAAATTTCAAAGCGACGCCATCCGCAAGGCGGCCGAACAGGATTCTTGCGTGTTCGTAGGAAGATGCGCCGACTACATTTTGCGCGACTACCCTAACACCGTAAGTATCTTTATCACAGCCGACATGCCCGACCGAATCAAACGCGTCTGCGAGATGCTCCACATCACGGAAAAAGAGGCAGAAAAGAAATGTATCGAAGGTGACGAGAAGCGGTCTGAGTACTATAACTATTACAGTGCCAAGACATGGGGAAGCGCAGAATCCTACGACCTTTGCATCAACTCGTCTGCTTTGGGTATAGAAGCTACTATCGACGTGATTGAAAACTTCATATCCCAGAAGCTCAAATTATGAAACGTATCGGATTACTGTCGGACACACACAGTTTTTGGGACCCTAAATATCTGGAATATTTCGAAGAATGCGACGAAATATGGCATGCCGGCGACATCGGTTCCATGGAAGTGGTACAAAAATTATCTGCGTTCCGTCCTTTCAGAGCCGTATACGGAAACTGCGACGGTGGGGACATCCGTAAAATGTTCGGAGAAAAACTCCGGTGGCGTTGTGAAGATGCCGAGGTGCTGATGACCCACATCGGAGGATACCCCGGCAAATATGCTCCCGGCATTCGAACACAATTGTACAATCGTCCGCCTCATTTGTTTATCTGTGGCCATTCTCATATCCTAAAGGTTCAGTTCGACCCGAAATTGGGTTTGCTGCATATCAACCCGGGAGCTGCGGGTATCATGGGCTGGCACAAAGTACGTACGCTCGTACGTTTCACCGTAGAGGGGCAGGCCTTCAAAGACTTGGAAGTGATAGAAATACCCCGAACGGAAAGTTCATCCGGCATATTATAACAACCGCATCCTACGAATGGCGCCCGGTTTATCAAATAAACCGGGCGCCATTCGTATAGTTACACCATACGGCATCAGAATGTGCCGCAAAGCAACAGCACGATCAACTGTGCCGTCAGAATGCGCAAGAACATCGTTAACGGATAAACCGTAGAATAGCCCACAGCAGGAGCATCCGTACTGGACGCCTGATTGGCAAAAGCCAAAGCCGGGGGATCGGTCGTGCTACCGGCTATCAACCCCATAATGGTGAAGTAGTTCAACTTGAAACGCATCCGGGCTATCACACCTATTATTAATATAGGTATCACGGTTATCAGGAAACCGGTCCACACATACGTCAGACCGTCACCGGCTACTACCGTATCCACAAAATGCTCTCCGGCTTTTATCCCCACACTGGCCAGGAACAATGCCAATCCGAACTCGCGCAACATGAAATTGGCACTCGTTGACACATATGTAACCAGACGGAACTTATAACCGAAACGACCTATCAAAATAGCCACAATCAGCGGACCTCCGGCCAAACCGAGCTTCACCGGCGTGGGCACGCCTGGGAAAGCAAACGGAATACTTCCGAATATGATACCCACCAGAATACCGACAAAAATCGTCACCAAATTGGGATGATCCAAACGTTTCACGGAATTACCCATCAGGCTCGCCACACGATCGACAGCATCTTCCGGCCCGACTACGACAATCTTGTCGCCCACTTGCATGCGCAAGTTACGGTCGGCAAAAAGGTTCATTCCGGAACGGGAAATACGCGTCACATTCACCCCATAGACAGAACTGAAATGCAACTGCCCGAAAGTCTTGCCGTTCATCTTCGGTTGAGTTACCACAATGCTCTTCGACACCATCGGCATGTCCTGCATATCCCAGTCGATATATTCTTCCGGTCCGATAAAAGCACGGACAGCTTCCGCATCGTCTTCGGCACATGTAATGAACAAGTGGTCGCCCAAATAAAACTTCGTATCCTTGGTCGGGATACTTACGTGACCTTCATGCAAGGCACGCGAACAAACATAATTGCGTCCCAAGAAATCACGCACTTGCAGAAGCGTCTTTTCATGCAGGGCCGTGTTCGTGACCTTCAAGGTCATTTTGTGCGGTTTGGCATGCGGATTTTCCGCCTGTTGCGCCAATATACGATCCTCTTCATCTTTCAACACAATTCCGCAGATATAACGAATAGAAATGGTTGCAGCAATAATACCCACCACTCCGAGGGGATAGGCGCAAGCATATCCCGAAGCTATCTGAGGAACAGCCTGAGCGTTGGCAAACACTTGGGTCAGAGCTTCCGTCGCGGCACCTAACCCCGGTGTATTCGTCACCGCACCGCAAAGCACACCCACCATCATCGGCAAATTGCGTGGATCGTTCGTGTCGAACACACAATAATACAGCACCAGCATCACCAGGATGTTCAGTGCCACGATACCACAAGCCAACAGATTCAACGTCACACCACCTTTCTTGAAGGACTCGAAGAACCCCGGCCCCACCTGCAAGCCGATACAATACACAAACAGTATCAAACCGAAATCCTGCAAGAAATTCAACGTGGAGACAGGACCGGTAAATCCGAAATGTCCGGCCAGAATACCTGCAAACAACACGAACGTCACTCCCAATGAGATGCCGAAAAATTTAATTTTTCCCAAATAGACTCCCAAAGAAATTACCGCCGTGTACAACAAGACGATATGGGCAATGGAATTTGAATCAAACAGCAATTGCTCTAACCAATTCATCGCTTTACTTTAATTTTATAAATAAATGATTTTTTAATTCTTCCAATTCGTCGGCAAAAGTACTCAAAAAAAGGACACCAACTGAGTTTTTCCACCTTATTTTTTTGTGCTTCTACAAAAGTTTTGTTACTTTTGCTCGATTGATAAAATTCTTTTTAACAGTATAGCTATGGCAGATAGTAAAGAAAAGCTTTTCTCTGACTTCATTGCACCTACGCGACAAGAATGGCTCGACAAAATCAACGTCGACCTCAAAGGTGCGGATTATCAGAAAAAAATGGTCTGGAGAACCAATGAAGGGTTCAGCGCAGAGCCGTTTTACCGAAAAGAAGATTTGGAAGGCATGGCGCAGACCGATGCGCTTCCCGGCGAATTTCCCTACCTGAGAGGGAACAAAAAGGACAATAACCGTTGGTATGTCCGCCAAAACATCCGAGTAACCGACCCTAAAGAGGCGAACGAAAAGGCACTCGACCTTCTGAACAAGGGAGTCACATCATTAGGATTTAAAGTTCCGGCCAAAGAACTGAATGCCACGTTCATCTCCACTTTGCTGGAAGGCATTAAAGCTGATGCAGTGGAACTGAATTTCAGTACGTGTCAAGGTCATACCGTGGAATTAGCCCGTCTCCTGACGGCATACTACGATGGAAAAGGATATGACCGCACCGCATTGGTAGGTAGCATCGACTTCGACCCGATGCAGAAGATTTTGACCAAAGGTAAGGATACGACCGCCCTGCTGAACAAACTGGCGGAACTGGTCAATATTCTCGCACCCTTCCCCAAAATGCGTTGCATTTGTATCAATGCCGACACGCTTTGCAACGCCGGCGCCTATATCTATCAGGAACTGGGCTACGCCCTGGCATGGGGGAACGAATACCTCAACCTGATGGTGGAGGCCGGTATCCCGGCAGCCCTCGCCGCCAAGAAAATCAAATTCAACTTCGGCATCAGCGGTGTCTATTTCATGGAAATCGCGAAGTTCCGCGCCGCACGCATGATGTGGGCCCAGATCGTGAAGCAGTACAATCCGGTTTGTCCGCGCGAAGACTGCACCAACACGGGTGAGGATAAGTCCTGCAACTGTGCTTGTAAAATGTATGTCAATGCGACCACTTCCACTTACAACATGACGGTGTTCGACAGCTACGTGAACATGCTGCGCACGCAGACTGAAGCGATGAGTGCCGCACTGGCCAACGTGGACGCTATCGTGGTGACTCCGTTCGACGCTCCTTACGAGGTTCCGACCGATTTTGCCGAACGTATCGCCCGCAACCAGCAGTTGTTGTTGCAGGAAGAAAGCCATTTCGACAAAATAGTAGACGTGGCCGGTGGTTCATATTTCATCGAAACGCTCACCCGTTCGCTGGCAGAAGGAGCTTGGAAACTGTTCCTTGCCGTGGAAGAAGAGGGTGGATTCCTCGCAGCCGCCAAGGCTGGCAGCATCCAAAAGGCCGTGAACGACACCAACGCCAAGCGCCATGCCAACGCAGGCAAGCGTAAGGAGTTCCTACTCGGTACGAACCAATTCCCCAACTTCAACGAAAAGAGCGAAGGGAAAGCCCCGTTGGCAGCCACATGCTGTTGCCACAGCCACGGCGACAGTTGCGAAAAGCCGTTCGCCAAACTGGAAACAAGCCGTCTGGCTGCCGATTTCGAGGCATTGCGCCTACAGACGGAACAAGCCGAAAAACAGCCGGTGGCCTTCATGCTCACCATAGGCAACTTGGCCATGCGGCAGGCACGCGCCCAGTTCAGTTGTAACTTCTTGGCTTGCGCAGGCTACAAGGTGATAGACAATTTAGGTTTCCCAACCGTGGAAGAAGGCGTGGAAGCCGCCATGAAGGCAGGTGCCGACATCGTGGTGCTTTGCTCCAGCGATGACGAATACGCCGAATATGCCATCCCGGCCTTCAAAGCCGTAGACGGCCGTGCCATGTTCGTCGTGGCCGGTGCTCCGGCCTGCATGGAGGACTTGAAAGCCGCAGGCATCGAAAACTTCATCCACGTTCGTGTAGACCAACTCCAAACACTGAAAGAGTATAACGCAAAATTGGGAATCAAATGAGACAGAATTTTAAAGATATAAACATATTCTCCGGTTTCGGCCGACAGAACGGTCAGGACTGGCAAAAAGAAAACGGTATCACCGCCAACTGGAAAACGCCCGAACAGATCGACATCCAGCCGGTGTACACCCAAGAAGATTTGGAAGGAATGGAGCATTTGGACTTTGCGGCCGGCATACCTCCGTTCCTGCGCGGCCCGTACAGCATGATGTACCCGTTCCGCCCGTGGACCATCCGCCAGTACGCCGGATTCTCCACCGCCGAGGAAAGTAACGCATTCTACCGCCGCAACCTGGCCAGCGGACAGAAAGGTTTGTCCGTGGCTTTCGACCTCCCGACACACCGTGGCTACGACCCGGACAACGAACGTGTGGTAGGCGACGTGGGCAAGGCCGGCGTGTCGATCTGCTCATTGGAGAACATGAAAGTGCTTTTCGAGGGAATCCCCTTGAACAAGATGTCCGTCTCCATGACGATGAACGGTGCGGTGCTCCCCATTCTGGCCTTCTACATCAACGCCGGACTGGAACAAGGCGCACAGTTGGAAGAAATGGCCGGAACCATCCAGAACGATATTCTGAAAGAATTCATGGTGCGCAACACCTATATTTATCCACCCGCCTTCTCGATGAAGATTATTGCCGACATCTTCGAGTACACTTCACAGAAGATGCCTAAGTTCAACTCCATCTCCATCTCCGGTTACCACATGCAGGAAGCCGGTGCCACGGCGGACATCGAGCTGGCCTACACACTGGCCGACGGTATGGATTACCTGCGCGCCGGAGTGAACGCCGGAATCGACATCGACGCATTCGCGCCTCGTTTGTCTTTCTTCTGGGCCATCGGCATGAACCATTTCATGGAGATTGCCAAGATGCGTGCGGCACGTTTGCTGTGGGCCAAGATTGTGAAGGGCTTCGGCGCGAAAAACCCGAAATCCATGGCGTTGCGTACCCACTCGCAGACTTCCGGCTGGTCGCTTACGGAACAGGACCCGTTCAACAACGTGGGACGTACGTGTATTGAGGCCATGGCAGCCGTTTTGGGGCACACCCAATCGTTGCATACCAACTCACTGGACGAAGCCATCGCCCTGCCGACGGACTTCTCGGCCCGTATCGCGCGTAACACTCAGATATACATCCAGAACGAAACCCAAGTGTGCAAGCACATCGACCCGTGGGCCGGTTCTTACTATGTGGAAACCCTGACGAACGAACTCGTCCACAAGGCTTGGGAACACATTCAGGAAATCGAGAAACTGGGCGGTATGGCCAAAGCCATCGAAACCGGTCTGCCCAAGATGCGTATCGAAGAGGCCGCAGCCCGTACGCAGGCCCGTATCGACTCCGGCGCACAGACCATCGTGGGTGTGAACAAATACCGTTTGGACCATGAAGATCCTATCGACATCCTCGAAGTGGACAACACTGCCGTCCGCCTGCAACAGGAAGAAAACCTGAAGAAACTGAAAGCCGGACGGAACGAGGAAGAGGTGAAAAAGGCATTGGCCGCCATCACCGAATGCGTACGCGAGTTCAACGAAGGCAAGAAGAGCGAACACAACCTGCTCGACCTGGCCGTAAAGGCAGCCAGCGTACGTGCCACGTTAGGAGAGATTTCAGACGCTTGCGAGGCTATCGTAGGCCGATATAAAGCCGTAATCAGAACTATTTCACAAGTGTATTCATCAGAAAGTAAAGCAGACGCCGACTTCGCCGAAGCTTGCGAGTTGACGGAAGAGTTCGCCCGGCAGGAAGGCCGCCGGCCGCGTATCATGATTGCCAAGATGGGACAGGACGGCCACGACCGCGGGGCCAAGGTTTGTGCCACGGGTTATGCCGACTGCGGTTTCGATGTCGACATGGGACCGTTGTTCCAGACACCGGCCGAGGCTGCACGCCAAGCCGTAGAGAACGACGTGAACATCATGGGCGTAAGTTCGCTGGCAGCCGGACACAAAACCCTCATCCCGCAAGTCATCGAAGAGTTGAAGCGGTTGGGACGCGAGGACATCATGGTCATCGCAGGCGGTGTCATCCCGGCACAAGACTACGACTTCCTGTACAAAGCAGGAGTAGCGGCCATCTTCGGTCCCGGAACCTCCGTAGCCAAAGCAGCCTGTGAAATGATGAAAATCCTTTTGGACAAAGAATAAGGACCGGACAAGGTTCCTATCCCAAACTATCAAGTAGGAGGAAAGCAAGGTGAAGCTTTTCTCCTGCTTTCGTTTTCCCACCTTTTAAAAAGCCGGTCTGCCGGTTTCCTTTTCAGGAAACACAAAAACTATCTTCCCGGTTTTATACCTAATTTATCCTTATCTTTATAAATTTCTACGCGGTATCCCCTCTCCAACATATTCAACAACACTTCATAAAAAGCTTCTTTATACCCTTTCTGTTTCAGCTTTTCTCTCAACAGTGACAGTTCATGTCCCAAAACAAGGTTTCTTTGTTCCAGTCCTGAAAGCGGACGCTTCTTCCGAAGCATGAGGGCTGCCACATTTCCGTCTGCATCCCGCGCACCGTATTTCTCCAACCATCTGCTCACCGTGCTCTCCCCCTGTATCCCATACTTCCGTGAAATGGCATTCATACTGATGTGGGAAGTCTCCAGTTCTCGTACTACACGAAGTTTAAAGTCAAGCGTATAATCTTTCTGCGTACGCTTGACATGTTTTTCTTCAACATCCTCTTTTCCCATAAACTGCATTGAATAAAAAAAACCGCCATGAAAGGTCTCCCGACAAACACCCTCTTTTTACCGGGAACCAACCAACCTTTTCCTTTCACGGCGGTCGCAAAACATCCAAAAGTCAAATTATTCGGCTATGCAAATAGATACGCGGTTTTTTTCAACCTCTGTAAAAGGTTGTACGGTATCTCCTTTATGTTCCACTCGTATCCTGCCCGCATCTATCTTTTTGACCTGTAAGGCCTTCGACACGGCCTGAGCGCGTTTCAGCGAAAGTGCATCATTGATTTTAGGAGTGCCCGTAGCTTTGTCGGCATATCCGCAAATCACGACCTTCGCTTGCGGGTTGGCGGTGAGATAAGCGGCCAGACGTTCTATTTTAGCTTCCTCAGACGCACGGATTACGGCTGAATTAAGTTTAAAGAACACATTCTCCTGCAATTTTTCCACTTTGGCTTTCTCCACTACCGGTTCGGCCTTCTTCGGAGTCACCGGTTCGCGTTTTTCCGGTATCACGGGTGGAGCCACCGGCTCGGGAGCTTCTTCAACCACCTTCTTGTGTGTCTTGCCCAACTTGATGACCAAGCCTCCTAACGCGTTGAACACCCAGTCCGGATTGCCCGCCTTCTTGGAGTTGTACTTGTCGCCCAACACGTTGGCATTGACCTCAAGGTTAAAATAAACTCTCCCGCCCAAGCGAATGTTAGCTCCTATACCGCCGCGACCTACCGGATTGAACTGGCGGTCACGCCATAAATATTCCAACGTATGACCACCGTCATTGACGGCCACCGCTTCGTCGTTGCCGAACGCACCGTTCAGTCCTACCCCCAGGAACAAATAAGGATTCACCACCCGTTTATAATTATACTTGAAACAGTTGGCCAGGTCCACCACCACGTCGATGTCTCCTTGCAGGTAATTATACTTATATACTTGGAGAGGATTCACCCACACTCCTTTGGATTCATAACCGGACACACCGGCACGCAGTCCCCACACCGGGGTAAAATAGTAACTGCCATGCACCCCCACAGCCGGAGATACCAAGTCGCCAAACCCGGCCTCACCCAAGGTGTAAGCCGCACCGCCTTGCAGTTGCAGGCTACCATGCCGGTGGAACTGTATCTCTTCACCCTTGGACTGCGCAGATACCGCATGCGACATCAACAGGCATGCGCACACGAACATTAAATTCTTTTTCTTCATAGTCATTCTTTTTTTATATTAAACATCCTTCATCCGACTAACGGCCTAACGACTTGTCCCCATATTCCGTATTGGTCAGGCAAAGCACCCAATTACCAAGATAAAACACCGGTTTGAAGAATATTTTGGTCGTGACAGGAGGTATGCCGTCTCCCGCTTCGCGGATAATCACATTGCATTGCACCTCATTCGCATAATATTCACTGAACTTCATGTATGCAATCTCGTAACCTGCCATCGGTATGGATTCGAGCATGGCCCGTACTTCCACCATCTCTTCGTTGTTTAGCGAAACCGGTGTACCGTCTTCTGTCTGGTCGTTACGATATAGCATAAGAATGGCTTCGTCCGTCTGCTTGTTTTTCACATACGTGAAGAACTGGTCTATAAGCTCCTTGACGGCTATTGTATCTTTCGCCTCCAGCGTCTGCTCGAATTCCGTTTGCGTTTGTTCTTCGCTACTTTTCTTGTTCTTATCCGCACAGGCTGACACCGAGCATATTATGATTCCCATCCATAAGGGGAACAGCAAATGATGAATTTTCATCTTACAATCTAAATTACTTTTACTTAAAATGAAAAGGAGGGCAGGTTTCAACCACCTGCCCTCCTTCCTAAATCCCCATGCTAAATGCTACGCATATTAGCGGTTGAGAGAACGTTTACCCGGGGCATTGTTCACATGCAAGGTAACAGTCTCTGTGAGCTCACCCCACAAGTAAGTCACCTTGAACGTCATCTGCACATTGAACGAGTTCGCACGGCTCATGTTCACCTGTGTCAGGGTTACAGAACCCATGTTGTCCAAACTGATGCTACCAGTCGGTTCAGCGTAGCTAATCGTAAACACATTGTTATCCACAGCACCCCAATTACCAGAATAGTCAGTCTCTGTGCCAATAAGCTCTATACGAGACACTCCGTAGAAGTCCCAGAACGTCTTGGTCTTGTTACTGTAGTCGTAGAACTCTTTCGGGTCGTAACCGTTGAAGTCCTCGAAGGTGAGCGACAACTTCTGCGTCAAAGTGTTCCATTGGTTCAGCGTCATCTCGGCAATGCTACCTCCTTTGAGGAAGATCGGCTTGATGACCTTCACATTGAACTTGTTGTTGTTGAAGGTAATCAAATCCTTTGCCGGCTCACAAGTGGCTTCGTCAACCAATACCGTGAACGTCAAAGCATCAGCCAAAGATTCTTCATAAATGTTGATGATAGCTTTCACAACATCATCGCTACCCATTGTGATTTCACCGTCAGTAGGTTCTATCGTGGCCAACGTCACACCACCTGTAGTAGAGATTGTACGACCATCAGCAGACACTTGAATATTGTAAGTGGTATTTCCTACAATGTAGCTCCGCTTACTCTGCTCATTAGTCGGAGCAAACTTATATTCCACAGTCACGGCATCAGCCAAAGCTCCATAAGTACCCTTGATAGCATCCTTGATGATGTCTACCGGTTGCTTGTTGAACGTGTTCGCTACAACCATGTGCTCGTATTCACAAGTCGCAGACGGATCGGTAGCTTTACCCACTTGGATTTGCAATTCCTTGAAGCCTTCATCACGTGAGTTTTCTGCATGCCAATCGGCACGTTTCTTGTGGTTGTAGCTGTCCTCGATAGCGGCTTCTGGCTTATCATTCACCACGCTCGGTGCCCACGTCAACTTCACGAATACAGGCTTGTGGGAAGAAACCGTGCTCTTCGGAGTAAACTTAACCCAAGTAGAGACAGCATCCAGATTTTGTCTGTCTTCCGAGAACAACATATAGGCTTGCTGGTTGCCCACGCTCCACTTCAGCACGTTCGTTTCGTGCGCCTGGTCGTCGTTAGTGTTGACAATCTTACCGATTTGCGGGTTCCTCACAGCCTCATCCTTCGGTTCGCTGAATTGCTTGCAAGTCACGCCGTCGCTGTTGAGTTCAAGCGCATAATTTGCTTCAAACTCTTCCTTGCTCATGTTCAACTGACCCAGAATCTTATTCTCGACTTCTACCCATGTAACGGCTCTTACGTTATCCAATATCGGAGCATCATCACAGTTTACTGTATAACCATTGGTGATTGGTGCAATGTCGTCCACGGTTACAGGACCCACGATTACATCCGTAATCTCTACTAAGATATAACCAACTTCTGCAATCTGGTTATTCGTATTCTCATCCACCAACGTTACGCGAAGCAACGGCGTACGACCGATAATGTTGCGGTTTCCGGCAGGGCTTCCGTCTACTCCGTGTACGTTCAGGATATGGCCGTCTACGATAGTGGCATGTTCGCTTTCACTCGTCTTGTCCGCATCATTGGCCTTGTAACCGATCAACTCATACACCAGTTTGAATTTCTTTTCATTGATCTTCTCCTGGTCGCCCCATACCTGATCGGTATTCGCATCATTTACTACATAATGCACGTTAATCCACTCGTTGAGGTCAAGGCCTGTAGTTTCAGAGTCAGCATACGGGTCTTTGTTCTCGTATGTAATTTGCAGACGATTGTTAGAGGTAAGGGCTTCAGCAGCCGTGGCAGCCAAATGGTTCTCTATCTTCTCCTCCATATTGCCTCTCGCCGTCACCTTGTTGATGGCAAAGTCCGTAATCTTATACTGCTTCAAGGCTGCGTAGTCGGAAGTGATAAGCGTATCCCCGTTCTCTGTAGAATAAGTGTAACGGAGGGCAGCCACATCCACCTTGCCGTCGCCCGCAACCGGAATCTTCTCGATATCGTTGGCATTCTTCATGCTGAAGTAGACATTAAGCATACCGGTCTCCTCTTTGTCAAGTTCCACGCTGTCCACAGAAATATCGTTCCTGCCTACCGAACGCGTGTAAGAAGCATCGTTGACCACATAGGAGAAATGTTCCTTGTCCGTGCTGATGGCCGCATTCGAAGGATTCAAGTGGTAAGAAGCCTTCACGAACGGCTCGACGCTCGTTTCAGGTTGCGTCAACGTGGTCGGCCTATCCGTCTTTTGGTCGCCCGTCTTATCAGCCGCGCTCACGCTCAAAGCATTATAGTTGAATGAGAAGACTCCAATCGCTTCGATACCCTGATAATACTCCGTCGGACTGAAGACGATGCTCCTCAACTGAGCACTCAACATCGCACAAAGTTGCCCCAATTCAGCATTGAACACATTGATACACTGCCCGATGATGGCAGAAGTCTGTGCCAACTGCTTATATATTTCACCGATTTCAGTCTCTACAGTCGTCACCCGACCCGTCAATGCGGTCAAATCGGTAGTCAGGTTTTCTACTTTAGTACCCAACTCAGCAACCTTCTGGTTTACGGCGTTTATCTTTTCGTCTATCAGCCCGACTGTACCTTCATCGCCCGTGATGGCACCAATCTGATTTTTCAGAGCCTCATATTTCTCTTGCAGGTCACCTTGAAGTTCACCGATTTTGGTATCCAGTTCGCCCGTAGCTGTTGTCAATTCGCTACGTAGTTCACTACCCAACGTGCTGACAGCTTCGTCCAGCTTATTACTCATCCGGTTCTCCAGGTTCACCAATGCTTCGTTGTTCGCTGACACATAGCTGTTGAAGTCCGAAGTCAACTGGACAATCTGGCTCTTGGCTTCATCAGCCGTAACTTTCACGGCATCCAAATCCGTTCTCAACCCTGCAGCAGTCTGCCTCAGCGTTTCGATGTCGAGATTCTGTTGCGCTACCGTACCTTCCAAAGTTTCAAGCCTGCCAAGGATGCCACCGATAGAAGTATTGATGCTTTCGATATTGCCTTCTACCTCTGCGATGGTTGCAGCAAGCTCTTCGTCCTTATCTTCCAAAGCACCAACGGCTTCCTGAATAGCTGCAATTTTCTCTTCCGCAGCACCCAAACGAGACAAAGCACCGGCAAGGTCAGCTTTTACAAGCTCCATATCGGCACCCAATTCGGCTTTCAAAGCAGCTACTTGTGCATCTGTATATGCTTTGGCTGCCGTCAGGTTCTGCTCTACCGTGCTCTGTAAAGCCGTCAGTTTCTCAGAAAGAGCCAACAGTTCCGTACTGTTTTGGGCAATCTTGTCCAACAATTCAGCATCCTTGTCTTGTAATGCGGATATAGCCTCCGTATTGGCTTGCACAAGGGCGTTCACCGTGGCCAGCTTGGCTTCCACGTCAGCTTTGTTAGCAGCGATGTCGGCTACGGCCTGATTGAGTTTTTCGTCCAAAAGGGTAATCTGCCCCTGCAAGCCTTCTTCCACGGCCTGGAGCTTTTCCGTCACACCGGCTATCTTTTGCGCATTTTCGTCGGCTGTGCCTTGAGCCGCTTCGGCTGTACTCTGCGCTGTGGCCGCCATGCTCTTGGCCGATTCAATCTCGCCATTGGCTATGTTGATAGCCTCTTGCAAAGCCGCGTCGGCAGAAAGCAAAGCATCAATCTGTCCGGCTTGGGTTGCTACCTGCGAATTCAGGGCTTCGATGGCAGCGTTTGCCGCGTCGATACCGGCCTGGAGTGCCATACGGGCTTCCTCGATATTGGCCTTTGAAGCTTCGATGGCTGCCACTTGGGCCGCAGCGGCCTGAATGTCGGCATAATCCTTAGCTCCTTGTTCAGCTTCTGCGATAGTAGCCGTCAACTCGGTTTTGGCTGTGGCCAAATCCGTTTCCAAGGCAGCCTCCTGCGCTTTCAGCGAATTGATTTCCTGAGTCAGGTTGTTGACCTTCTCATTCACCAATTCATCAAGATTCGTCGCATTGGCCGTAATCTGCCCTTGCAAGCCACTGATGTCATCATCGTAGTCCTTGCAAGAAGTCGTTACGCTTGTCGATGCCGCAAGAAGCGCACCAAACAAAGCCACACTGATAAACTTTCTCTTCATAATCAAATAAAATTAGTTAAAACGTATAATTCTCTACTCTCTTTATTGCCGTTGATAAACTTCTATCTCTATGCAAGAGGTGGAAATAGTATCCCGTAAATGCCTTATATATAATAAGGTAAGTTCAAGAATCGACTTTATAAAAACCTATTTATTTTAAGATTTTCTTATTTTTTTCATCAGAAAAAGAAGAGATTATTTTGTTTGTATGCGTATTTTATCTACATTTGCATCGAAATCTTCCACCTCTTGCATAGAGATGGAATTTATATTTCCCATATAACACAATGTATTTCAAGGATATATAAGAAAACAAGCATTGTAAAAGTCACAAACATTCCCCAACAATCAAAGTACATCTATTCATATATTTTTGTCATATTCTTCAAACGTGCCATTACAGTCCGAATTTAAAGATAGCAACGTGTGTAGAACATACCGGTTTAAAAAGCAGTACTCTCAGGGGGAGACTTCTGCATCCTTAAACTATCCGATTGGCCGAAGCCAACGAACCATTCCGCACAGGTATGAACCGTTCCATACTGACAAAACTTCACGTAAAACGGGATTTTCCATCCAAAAAGACATAAAACACGGCGGAAAATACAGAAGATAAAATGTAATCCGGAACGGAAAACCAGACAGATTCTGCATATTCATACAGAATTGCCCCGTTTTTTTCGCATATATACCGTATAACACGCGTTTTTTCTAAGCCGAACAAAAAATCAATCTAAGCCAAACAAAAAAAAGTTCTCCGCATATCTGCATTGCAAACGACTCCAAACGGAGAAAAAACGGCAGCAAAACCGCACGCGTCACGCCCAAAGGACGGTTTCTATAATTATTTGAGGGTAAAATACAAACCGTTATGCCCAATCCGTTTGCCACGGAAAAACTTAAAAAGATGACACGACACGAACCTATAACCGTACAACACGCACAGCTACAGAACACGAAGAAACTGTCAAACGCTTAGAGGTGACAAAACGGCAATCCCCTATTCCACGAGAATCGCGTAAAATCCGACACAAGGGCAACCCCATGAAAATACGGCAAGGAAAAAGAGGAAGCATTGACACTTTGACAAAAAGAAATCTTATGGTCTTACCGCTCCACCGTTTCGCCATGCTGCATAAAAAGCAGGCGGTCGCCCAACATCAGTTCCAGCGAACCGTTCGGCACAATATAACGGTCGCCCCGCTTAATCATAATAACCAGCGTTCCTTCCGGGAGCGACAGTTCGCGAATATGACGTCCCCGTTGCAGAAGCTCTTCCGTACAAAGCACTTCGCGTAACGTGCTCCCGACATCCTCGGTCAGTTCGATACCGAAGTTGTCCTCTTTTTCCGGCAAGGGTTCCGTAAGGCCCAACTTACGCGCCACCCATGACAAGGACATACCCTGAAAAAGCAAAGATATCAACGTGACGAAAAACACGATATTGAAAATCTGGTTGGCTCCGTCCACCTGTGCCATCACCGGATAGGTAGCGAAAATAATGGGAGCAGCCCCACGGATACCAACCCAGGAAATAAAAAGCTTGGATTTATTCGTGATTTTCCGTCCAAAAGGCAGAAGGCTTAACCATACGCTAAGCGGACGGGCCACAAAGGTCATAAAGACGCTGACCAGGACGGCCGTCAGCATGACGGGAAGCATCTCGTGGGGATTGACTAGCAGTCCCAACATGAGGAACATCACAATCTGGAGCAGCCATGTCATGCCATCAAGAAAAGTTCCTATTTCCTTCTTCTTGAACAGGCGGCTGTTGCCGATGACCATACCGGCAATATAAACCGCCAGATACCCATTGCCTTTCAGCAAATAGACCGAGCAATAAATGATGAAAATGAAACAAAGCACCATGATGGAATAAAGCTCGGCATTCTTCAGGCTCACACGGTTGATGAGCCATACGGACAAACGTCCCAACAGATACCCCCCGGCTATGCCGACTACAAACTGCAGAAGAAAAGACCACAGGATTTCCCAACCTGAAACTCCTCCGGCCTGCAGGCATTGTATCAGGATAATGGTCAACAGATAGGCCATCGGGTCATTGCTCCCGCTTTCGAGTTCCAACATCGGCTTAAGATTATGTTTCAGGTTGATTTGCTGCGAACGAAGGATGTTGAAGACGGAGGCGGAGTCGGTGGACGACATCGTGGCGGCCAGTAACAAGGAACCGATGAGGGTGAAACCGACGCCCGTATGCAGTTGCCAGCCGGAAACCCAATAGACGAACAATCCGCAAAAAAGCGTAGTCAGAAACACGCCGGAGGTAGCCAACATGACCCCCGGCGACAATACCGGACGGATGTCCTCCATCTTCGTGTCCATTCCTCCCGTGAAAAGAATGATACACAATGCCACCATACCGATATGTTGGGCCACCGACACATCGTCGAACTGTATGCCCAGACCGTCTGTGCCGAACAGCATGCCGGCCAACAAGAACATCAACAGGGTAGGGATACCGAAACGGTAACCGGTCTTGCTCATCAGGATACTACAGAAAATCAGAAAGGCGGATACAAGCAATCCTATTTCAATGGAAACATTCATAGTTACGGCTCTTGGAATTTAATTGTACAAAGATGAAAAAAATAACATTCTTCGTCAACCGTCCGTGCCGTAAAAAAACAAAAAAGATATTTCCGAGTGTAACCGTACAAGGCCTGTCCCCACAAAAAAAGGAGCCCGAAAGCTCCTTTTATCCTCATATCACTTCCTTTACAGACCGGGTTGACGGTCCAAGTAACTGCGAATGTCGGGCGAAGAAGGACGCAACATATTGGCATTCACAATCTTCCCCTCGGGATCGAGCAGGATGAAATGGGGAATACCGTCGGCCTTGTATGCCGTCTGGAAACGGCTTCCCGTACCCAAAAACAACTGCATTCCCGTCATCGGATGACTTTTCACCATCTTCAACCAATCAGCCTTACGTGCATCCGTAGAAAGGCTCAGGAAGGTGATATTGCGCCCTTTGTATTCTTCTTCCAACTGCTTGAGGAAAGGCATCTCACGGCGACACGGACCGCACCACGTCGCCCAAAGGTCGATGTACACATATTTTCCCCTGAAATCAGCCACAGTGTATGACTTCCCGTCCACATCCCATGCCCGGAAATCGGGGGAAGGGTTACCCGGACGGGCCAAATCCCAAGCATCATATTTTTCTTTGAAGGCAGCCTGCAGTACGGGATCGGTCACGTAAGTGCCGTGCAGATTCAGCAATTCATCTATATTGCTGATGCCGTACTGTTCCACTTGCTCGATAGCCAACACGTTCAACAGTGCCTGTTTCACTTTGTCATCCTCGATATGGTCGGCAATATAGTTCATCATGCAAATAGTACGGTCGTATGGTGTCTTTGCTTCTTCTTTCTTGCAGCCGAACATTCGGGCTATCTCCTTCATATACTCACGATACTCTTTCAGTTCTACCAGGTTTTCGTCTGCCACAGCATACTTTTTAAGCGTATCGTAATAGGCTTCGTCCGGGCGGTAAGTGGTATCCTGAGCCACAAAAGGATGCCCCACAGCGTACATCATCAGCGAAGAAGCATAGGCATAACGGATGCGGCCGGTTTCGACGGCAACGAAACGCGGACTGACTTCGTCCAACTTCCATGCCTTCAATATACGCATCATGGACTCTTCTTTCTTGTCCACCAACGCGGCGTACTCATCAAACGGCAGGGCCATCTTCTCTTGCGGGACATCCAACAGGGTCACCTGATTCAGATACTTAAAGATTTTCTCTTTGCCTCCATCCGCTTCAAATTTTACGGTTCCCTTGAAATCAGCCCCGTCGAAGGAGATATGGATACGCTCTCCGTCTTCCAAAAAAATATTTTTGCTGTCCATTCCATAAAACAGACTGGCATGTACGGCACCTATATGCTGAAAGGTATGGCTACCGTGCCCGTTGTCGTCCAACGGAATCTCTACGATCGTAGTCTGATACACCACAACAACTGTCGAAGCCGTCTTATTTGCCACATCGACTGTCAACTGAATATCGGCCCGACTCTCTACGAACCCCAAAGCACAAAAGACAAACGTTAAAAAGGCTGTCTTAAACCACATATTATTTTTCATCATCTCATTCATTATTAATTATTGTTGATAAATTACTTTCTCGCGGTAAATCACGTCCACAATATCTGCAAAACCGGAGTATCGTTCCACCGGAACGGCATTCTGGAAATTGCCTTCATTCGTGAATCCGTCATAAATACGCAATGTACCCTCGCCCGTATCATTTTTCTTGCTGCCTACAATCAGGTCGTAAGAACGGTTGTCTGTGTCTTCTTGTTCCCACAGATAGAATTTCAAACAGGTAATTTCTTCTCCTTCTGGCAATTCGAACTGTAATTCTGCCGCCGGAGCCGCATTGGAAAAATTCACGCGATAGACCTTTCTACCCACGGCATAATACATAAATGTCTTCAGGGAACTGAACGCAAAGTGTGTGGCCCCGGCAATGTCGGTACAAGCAGACAAATCCACATAATAAGCTTTCTCATAGGCATAACCGTATTTGGCTTCGGCAAAAGAGTAAAGTTCATTGAGAATGATGCCATACAAGAAACGTTGGTTGTCTTTACCCAAAACGGCATATGTCATCCCGTTACCGTCCTGATTACGGTCGTAGCGGGTATTCTCCATACAGATAAAGTCCATCCGGTCTGCTCTTTTCGGCCATGCGAAAAGCTCTTCATTCACCGTAGGGAAACCGTCGGCGGCCAATTCATCCATCGGCACGTCTCTCACATTATCCAATCCGATAGACGCGAACTCCGAAGCACAGACCACAAAACGGCGGTTATTCTTGTCCCACATCATAAAAGCCGGAATAAAAGGAGTCCCTTTGGCATTATAACCGACTGCCGGCTCTACATAAAAACCATTGGCTCGGACGGAACCGAACAACCCGTCGCCGGACAAAGTATTACAATAATACACACGTCCCGCAATATCGACAAACAACTTGCCTGGCCTGTGAGAAGCCAAGCAACGTACCGTACCGGTATACATTCCGTTACCGAACTCATAACCTATCATATAGGAGTCGTTCCATTGAAAATCGTTATTGCTCAAACGCGTAGTCCCACTACCGGCCACCAAATAGAAAGGCTCTTGCATCCCAGGGTCGCAAACCAGCTGGTAAGGTTGTAGCCAATCCTCCAACTCCGTCCCTTTCAACAAATCATAATACACATTATCCGTTTCCTTGATGTGCGACACCATGTCCAGACGCACACGCCCGTTGTCGGAGCACAATACCAACCACCCCAACGAAAGCGGCGTATCCACGTTCAACGTGGCCGACTTTTGATAATACAGCCCCGATGCCTTCTCCCTAATGGTCAGTACCAACTGATAGTTGCCCTGTGCAAGAGTCAATTCCACATCCAGATTCAAAGCCGTACCCAACACAACCGGTTCCTGGCTCCCAGCCTGGTCGTACGCCTTCCATTCATAAGTATAAGCATCCGGTACGAACTCTTTTGCTGCCACCTCCGGCTTTATGACGAAAGGTTCACGGGAAATGGCAGAATAAGCGTCATCGAACGAAATGTTCAAATCGTTCAAATCCCTGTAATCGTAATTCCCCTTATCTTCCGCACAGCTTTGCCATAAGAACGGCAACACCAACCATAGCAAACGGATATATTTCATTCTTTCCATATCATTCCATTTTAGTTATCAGAGGTTATGGGAGTAAAATCCAACAGTTGGCGATCATCCCCTTCGGCTGCCGGGTCCACCAATGCGTCTACATCCACCGTTCCTTGTTCATATCCCAACAATATATATAATTGCTTCGTCATATAAGTATCTATTTCCCTTTGCATGTACACCCATTTATTGAAAGGAATAGCCCCCTTCACATTATAGTCGGCACGATCCACCACATCATCGAACAGCTTCCACATCAGACGTAACTTACGTTCTGAAAACTCGCCGACATACTCGGGAAGCCATCCGGCCGGAGGAGTAGAATAGAAGTCGGAAAAATCTATCCGGAACTTCAACATCTCGGTGTAAGGACGTTCCTCGCTTCCCGTAGAATCCCTCTCCAGAAACGTAGTGAAATACTCGTTAGCCGACAGTTCCAGATAAATGGACTTCAATTCCGTTTTAATGGCTTCCGTACGTTTCAAACGAACCACATAGGAAAACATGGAAGCATGAGCCGGTACCACCGCCGGTGTCAGCAACTCATAATCCACTCCTTCCTCGGCATTGTCCGACCAAACCTTGAGATTGACCGGACGATCGATATCAGCCTGCCTTCCAATGGTCTGTATGACTACCGGTACGTCGAGATACATCGTTTCGTCCGGCCCATAAACGAAAGTCAAAGTCGTCGTATCTACCAACACACTCCCCGAAGTCCGGTTATTAAAGTAAATTCCGTCGGGAGCACTATACAAATCCGGCGTACGTTCATCGCATGCACTCCACAAGCAAAGCGCAAGGCACATCGGAAACCATATTTTTAAATTCTTCATCATAACCTGTTTATTGTCTGTTGTCTGATTCCGTATCCGGTAAAGGAACTACAAAAAATTTCTCCGAAACCGGGATGAATTCCGTAATAGGATCAAAAGTAATCAATACCGGTGAATAGTTCCGCTTATGATAGAAAAAGATTTGTCCCTCCCCATACAGCTCTCTCACGACCTCGTATCCCAAGACACGCGGAGCATATTTAGATTCATCCATTTTCTCTACTCCACGGTGTTCCCGTAACTTATTCACCCAATTGCCCATAAGAGGGCGTTCGCTCACCTCGTCGTAAAGGTCTGCAATAATCAGATACATTTCTCCCAACCGTATCATCGGAACGATGGTGTTCTCTATCTTCCCCACTTCGGTAATGTCCGCATACTTATAGAAATAGTAATCATTTCCGCTCTTTTTCCAGTTGGCAATGTAACGATAGTCGTCAGTAGACCCGCCGTAGTCCGCTCCGCCGCCGAAATAAGGCATCTCCAGAAGAGCCGGATCCATCCTGAGCACCGGCTTCGGGCTTCGATCCGGATCGTTGTTGTTCTTGAACATCAGATTACGGTTCACATTCGTCAGACCGAAAATCACTTCCGTAGCAAAAATGCGATCCACATTCTCCGGTGTCCCTAACACGTCCGCTTTATTCACAAACGGGAAATGCTGCGGGGCAATATTAATAATCCCTTCGGCATAGCTTTTAGCCTTGGCTTTATAGTCCTCCTGATGCTCATCCTTGTAACTGGATATATAGTGATATGCCCGCGCCAACAACGCCTGTACGGCATAATAATTAAGCCTCAACGTGCGGTACTCCAAGAAATTGCTTCCCCCCGTCGTCGCATGATTGACCAAATGGTCCGTCGTCGTGATAATCGGGTCATCGGCCAACAGTTTTTCCGCTTCAGACAAGTCCTCTATGACATGGCGCATCACTTCATTCCCCGGTAACAGTTCCTGCACCTGCAAGGTAGTGGATGTCTCATAGGGAATACTGGTCTTCGTCGGGTTCAGCTTATACACGGGACCGAACAGACGGAACATGTCGAAATGCAGCAAAGCCCTTAACGCCAACGCTTCTCCCCGAATCAAATTATAATTGTTGCCTGTAAAGACCGACTTACGACTCTCCATCTGTTCCAATATCGTATTGCAGTTACGAATCAATGCATACGCTTTGTCCCACGTATTGTCGAGTCTAGTACGCCAATACTCGGTAGTGAAGTTCCGGTTGTTCAAATCAATATAATCGCCCCAAGTCAATGGATCGGTACCAATCAGATAAGACCCTCCCATAATCTCCACCATTTCCACGGTAAGCGTCTGGCCGTACAGCTCGTCCTTGTTCAAATCAATATACACTCCGTTAAGCAATTTCTTGAAACCTTCTTCGGTACTTAACAAATCACCTTCGGCCATGGTGTCGTAGGGCTTCACTTCAAGCCAGTCACTACATCCGGCCGTGAAAAACAAGCCGGAAAAAGACAATATGATATATTTTAATATTTTCATAATTTCTATAGCTTTAGAATACGGCTGAAACAGAAAATGACACAGTTCGCGCAAAAGGATAATCAATACCCCGTTCCGCTTTTACGGTAGACACCCGGAAGATGTCGTTCATGTTAGCCTGAAGGGTCAACGACGACAGACCGACCTTTTTAATGAAAGGTTGCGTGAATTCATATCCTACATTGAAGGACTCTCCGGCAAACGTATTCTCATCCATTACGAAACGGGAAGACTTGTCCGTTTTCTGCACTAAGGAGATACCCTTAAACTGCGCTTCCTGACCTGGAACGGACCAACGGTCATACAGCGCACGCCGGTCCTGATTGTAGTTTATGTCACTCAAATCGATATTCTCCACCTTATTATATAAGTCTGAATTGAATATCTGCCCCCCGAGTTGATAACGGAAATAAGCTCCGAACGAAAAGCCCTTGTAATAAAAGGTCGTTCCCAAGACCCCTTCCAATTTGGGCTGCGTGTCACCGACGACCACTTCGTCATTCACATCATAATCGAACGAATAACTACCGTCTTTCTTAATAAAAAGCTCTTTACCCGTAGCTGGGTCAATACCTGCCGAACGGACAGCCCAAATAGCCGTCGGGCTTCCCCCATCGTAATAACGCGTCGTCCCCGTCACCGAAGCCTGTCCGGCTTTGTTCAAGGCACTCAAAGAATTGCCTATATTAGCGTACTCCGATTTATACGTCCGCGCATTCAAGCTGACGGTCCATTGTATCCCCTTCTCCACGTTATGAATAGGAGACACACGCAACGTAGCCTCCAGTCCGTTCGTATTTTGCTGGCCGGCATTCATCGCTACGCTCTTTACGCCTACCGAACCCGGTGTCGTAATGACAGCCAACAGCGGGTCTGTAATTTTGCGGAAGACATCCACAGTTACATTCAAACGATTGTCGAACATGGCTATATCCGTCCCTACCGTATAATTCAAAGTGTTCTGCCACTGAAGGTCGGAATTTCCCAAAGCCGATATCAAAACACCCGCACCGAACACATTGGTCATCCATCCATTGAATTGATAAGTCGTGAAAGCCTGATAAGCGGAAAAGTTCTGATTACCGGGATTGCCGACAGACGCACGCAACTTGAGCAGTTGGAACAGGTCCGTGCCGCTCATAAACTTTTCCTTGTGAATGTTCCAACCTATACCCACCGACCACGTATCGCGGAAACGGTGGCTCGACCCGAACATGGAAGCCCCGTCGCGCCGATAGTTAACGTCGAGCAAATAACGGTTGTCATACGCGTATCCACCATTCAAATAGAAACTGGCCGCACGCGTGGTGCTTTCGGAATATGACGGTTTTCCACCATCCGGATAGCCATTGGCAAAAGAAGGTGCACCGAACTGGTCTTCGGTGAAGCCTATTGCCTTATAACCGTTACGGGTAGACTCCGTGTTGGAAAAATTAAACCCGCCGACAAGATTGAGCATGTGGACTTCCCGGAACAGCTTGCCGTAAGTCACGGACAGGTCCCCTTCATACTTCGTGACAGCGGTAGTGGAATGTTCGTATGAGCCCTTCTCCGTATCGCTCATACTGTCGAAATCCGTATGCAACGGAGACAAACGCGTTTCGGCTGTGGCCGTAGTTTTCGTCACTCCGAATTTGGCACGGGCACGCAAATCCGTCGTGGCAAACCATTCCGCAATGAAGTTATTCGTAAAGCCAAATTCATCCCCACGGTCATAATTGCTCAGACGGGCATTCCAAAGCGGATTCGGAACAGGAGCCTCGTCGTCATTCTCCGGAACATACAAATACTTGTCTACTCCGCCATCGGCATTGTACTTGCGGTAATAGGGATTAGCCAAAGCATATTCGGAGAACGAGACCACAGGGTCGGACGTTTCCAGATAATCAATCGTCAGTTTATTACTGAACTGAAACTTCCCGGTACGATAAATCAAATCCAGATTTCCGGATAGGGTCTGGCGGCTCGACTCCTTCATCACGCCTTCCGTATTCCCGTAAGTCAGCCCTAAGCCATACCTGATTTTCTCTTCTCCGCCATCGGCATAAACATTATGTTTTTGCACGAAACCGGTACGCAACGGCTCACTCAACCAATAAGTATCCACTCCACGTGCCACTTCTTTCAAACGTTCGTTCCTCAGGTTGTCCAACCTCAGTTGGTTTAACGGGTCGTTCGTCAAATCAGTATATAACCCGGCCAATTCTTCGAACTTTATCTTTTCGTTGGCATTCATCAGGTTATAATCCGTCAAGTCGGCCTTTGTCAGGGAGAAGTCGCCTTTATAACTCAAGCGCAACCGTCCCTTCTCCGGCTTCACCGTCTCGATGACCACAACACCATTGGCCGCTTTCGAACCATAAATAGCCGTAGAGGCCGCATCCTTCAATATCGTAACGGAAGCCACGCGGTTCATGTTCAAATCCGAGACCGTCTGCAAATCGGTTTCAAATCCGTCCAGTATGAACAAGGGCTGATTCGGATCCGTACCATATTCCTCTTTCAACCCCATGATGCTGCTCTTGCCGCGGATTTCGATGTCCGGCATGCGGTTGGGATCTGAACCAAACTGGATGTTGTCCGCGATTTTGAAAGATGGATCGAGGGTTTTCAAACTCTGCAAGACATTCTGTACCCCGATTTTTTTCAATTCCGGTCCCTCGAAAGTAGCAGCCGACCCCGTAAAGCTTTCCTTCTTACGTTGGTATATTCCCGTCACCACCACTTCATTCATGGTTTTCGATGCCGGGGCCATCACAACCTTCTTAAAACTTTCCGTATGGGACGCGTCCAATTCCCGCTCTAACTTTTCGTAGCCGATATAAGTGAAAACCACTTTATAACGTCCTTTGGGCAAAGTTAATGAATAAGCACCGTCTATATCCGTCACCGTAATCACGTCCGTACCCAACACGCGAATGGAAACTCCAATCATGGTCTCTCCAGTCTCCTTGTCCACCACAACTCCTTTTACCGTCATTTTCTCCGGACTTCCGACTGTTTCAGCACGAACCGCCCCTCCGACACCTGTACCGTTCTGTGCATAAAGCGCAGAGACCGATGAAAGCGCCATAACAAAAACGAAAAGGGCAAACCCGGCACCGCAAGCCTTTAAACGGAAAAATACGATTCTCAAGTTTATTTTCATACTTCTTTCGTTATATATAAAAAGCAGGACATTATTACTCCTGCCAACCATTTTATATTCCCTTTCTCCAACACTTTGGAAAAAGAAAAATAAAACGAAGAGAAAGAAGTCCCACAAGACCCGGTTCCCTTCATTTTACATGTATATCTTCAGGTTATTTCACTACAACTTTCGCTGTCTGATTGCCAAATTTCACCAGATACAGACCAGACTTCAGACCGTTAAATGCTGCTGTAGCTCCGTGCGCAGATGCCACCAGCATACCCTGTGCGTCAAACACACAGATTTCGGCATCTTCCAACCCATCCACGTGAATCGAACCGTCTGAACTATAAATTTTGACATCCTTGATACAACGGCTGCTAATGCTACTTCCTGCCTTCACAGCCTCACCGCCAACGACAGACATTTGCAATGGCATTTCCATTACCTCATCGAATCCGTTGTCTAATACCAAATAGCCCGGAGTCACCAACTTGTCTTTTTCCACAAAAAAGAACGGAGCTTCGTTGGGATTATACCCACCTTCCTCAGTCGGTTGCTGCCCGAAGCACATGCCATTGGCCAGTTTCATATCATGCGGCAATACCAATATGCCACCATCGGCATAGAACTCAGCGGTCACATCCGTGTTTTCCACCCCGAACCAATTCCCTAAGCTCACACCGGAAGAAATCGTTTCTGAGGTATTTCCCGTAATTTTCAGCTTAAAATTTTCAGACGCATCAGCCAACAAATTATTATCGACTCTCGTCGACGCGAAATCGTACTCCCCAATCACATCACTAAGATTATAGGAGACTTCCTCCTTGGTCATGGTATATGCAGAAGCGTAAGAAAGCATCCCCATAATACCGTTCTCCATATCCATAATGGTGACATCTTCCAATGCATTCTGCGCCGTAATCTGTATTTTGCCGTCTTTCTCCGCCACCTGATAATTAAAGACAACAGTCCCTCCTGTAGATGCCGCATCCGCTACAACCATTAAATTCATTCCCATTATAAACACTGCGGTTGGCGTTTCTCCCTTCAACGTTCCATCTTCTTGGTTATAGGTCAACGTCACACCACCGCCATAACCGAAGAAACCGAGCACCTTCACTTCATTCTCTGATTCGCCCGGCAACACGGCCATATTATAATCCGTTGTGGCAGGAACCGGAGCCTCG
>ENA-ORTD01000433-ORTD01000433.1-human-gut-metagenome-genome-assembly--contig:-NODE-433-length-40617-cov-32.314679_pt1 | contig 40617 bp, 61 predicted proteins | sample MGYA00241907_ERZ509178 | MGnify/ENA primary metagenome ERZ509178 (study PRJEB26280, sample SAMEA2338793) | human gut metagenome | biome: human gut; feature: human-associated habitat; material: faeces...
GGGATTAATATTGTATCATCTTCTTCATTATTTCTATGTTCTTACAATAAGGTCAACCTTACCGTAATAACATAGAAAACCGCAAACCCCGCATAAACAAAGGGATTTACAGGTAGTAATAGTATATCTCCGCAGTGTCAGTTTCCTTGTTAAATACAATTTTTTCTATAATAGATTTCACGGCATCATTTTTTTGCGAAATAGAAAAATCGTCATTTGTTATAATATCATACACATTGCGGATGCGTTGTTGCAGCTTGGGCATGACCTCCTCTTTGGTAACAGGCTTCTTTTGCAGGAATGAGAGTTTACTTTCCAAAATCTTACGTTCCTGGGCGAGGATGGCTTTATTTTCTTTGTATTCTTCCATGGTGTCTATACCGTTCATATACGCTTCCTTGATTCGCCTTTCCTTTATATCAATTTTGCCAATCTGTTCCTCCAAAATCTGTAGTTCGGGGCTGCTTTCTACAGGGTTCGTCTCTTTAATGGCAAAAGAGAGTTCCCCTTGTGTAGCTGTCTTAATACCATCCAGCACATAAGGCTCTATCTTTTTCGCACTTACAGCAGTCTTGGCCGCGCATTTACCTTTGGAATATCCATAGCAGACAAAATAAGGATAAGAATGTCCGGTTCGCGTCTTTGTTACACTAACAACCATGGTGCGTCCGCATGCAGGACACTTCATTACGCCGGAGAGCCAGTGTTTGCAAGTGGAAGAGGGGCGGCGTCCTGAGGGAATGTATTCTTTTTCAAACCGTTTCTGGGCAGCCTGAAAAACTTCTTTTGAAATAATTGCCGGATGTGTTCCCTCTGCAATAATCCACTCGGATTTATTTTTTATCTCTTTGGTGGTGTTATCCGTCATATTCCACCGTATCATACCACAGTAAGTTGGATTTTTAAGTATGTACTCAATGGAGCGGCGCTCAAAACTCTTTCCGTGGGAGGTTTTTGCTCCTAAAGCATTTACATTTCTGGCAATATCAAAAATCCCGGCGTGTTCATTCACATATTTATCGAAGATATATTTTACAATTTCTGCCTCTTCCGGAACGATAACAGGAGGGCAGCCCTTGTGTTCTATCCGGTATCCCAGGGGAGGTCTGGACTGGTAGCCGCCTTTCATGGCTTTTTCAGACATGCCACGGAACACCTCGCCGGAGAGGCGGATAGAGTAATACTCATCCATCCACTCGATAATACGTTCGATTAGAGAACCGAAAGGTCCATCCACCAGAGGCTCCGACACGCTTATAACATCAACGCTGCATTTCTTCCGCAGCAGGGATTTATACACAATGGATTCTTCCTGGTTACGGGCAAATCGGCTATACTTCCAAACCAGAATTACCTGGAAAGGAGAAGGATTAGATTTGGCAGCAGAAATCATTTCCTGGAACTGGGGGCGGCGGTCAGCTTTCCGGCCAGAAATCCCCTTTTCCTCATAGATGTGCTGCTCCAACACAATAATGCCATTCTCCTTTGCGTATTTTAAAAGCAATCTCTTCTGCGCATCCGGCGAGAGTTCTTCCTGTTTTCCGTGGGTGCTTACACGGATATAGAGGGCACCATAAATAATATCTTGCATTATATCACCTCTTGCTTGAATAATGTATGTAAAAATAGGTACAAAAATAACAGCCAGCGTTGAACAAATGTTCCGATTGCAGGCTGTGCCCGAAGATGATACAATATATTTGCTAAATTATGGTATATCTTCGGATATATTCAAAGCCGTTCGGTACGCCAATACCGGGCGGTTTTTCTTCGTTAACATGATAACTCTCTTCTTACAAGTTCAATCAGTTTTTTTCTATCCCACAGTTTAACTCCGAGGATTTCAGCTTCTTCTTTTGCCTGTTGTGTAAAGTCGCGATTTGTTAGTACAACAGCAATATCCTTTTTATAAAATTGTTTTCCTGCGTTAACCTGTTGAATAGCAGAGTTTCCTACATTTCCAGAATAACACTTGCATTGTATTGCGTATGTGATATCATATTTTTCTGCAAAAATGTCAACGCCGTGGTCTCCGCTGCCTTGCGTCACTTGTACGTTATTAAAAGCATTATCCTGCAGCAGTGCTGCGCAAAATTTCTCAAACTCAAGGCCACTCATATTGTCAAAAAAATCGTTTTTATCCATTCCATATACAGTCTTTTCTTCGTATTCGCTTTCCTCATTGTGAAATGGTTCTATTCCAGTATTTATAAAGTTAATTGCATCAGCCGTAAAGAAAGACAAATACTTTGCATATTCTTCTGGAAACTCATATCCTCCAGATAAATCTTTTGTGAACGCCCTTCTGATGAATGATATTTCTGTCATGCTCTTGTTACGAATTATTGTATTAAGATTTTCTGTCGGAAGATTTCCTGTGAAAAAACCAGTAAACTCATGCTCTGCTAAAATATTTAATGTTTTTATCACATTATCCCAATGATGTATAAATTCTTCCAAGTTTGAAGTGCTATTAACTATCATAGCGTCTGTTTTCACGATAGAAAGCATTAAGCTTAGAGCATCTTTGTAAAAAGCTTTTTCTATTTCATCGAGTGAACCATAATTATTCTTGTAGTGATTTAGATTTCGTATATTGTTGCGTTGGGATTTTGGGTTTTTCGCAACATTCGAATACACAACATTTGTTTTTTTAGTGTCTACTCCCGGATTATCATAATGCAATTCAACATTGGTTAATAAGTTTTCAAACTCATCCGAACTCATCAGTGACTTTTGAGGTTTGATACCTTCTGGAGGCATGAGCACTTTTGCGTCTGTTAATTGCTTTATAATTTTGCTTGCTCGATTAAAACCAATTTTGAAAGTTCTTTGTAGCATTCCGATAGAGGCTTTGCCCTTTTGTATAACTAAAAAACCAGCCACTTTAAAGTAACTATCTACTATAATAGTATGATTCAGGCTTTTATCAGTCTTTTCTTGTGAAATTTCTGTATCTTCTTCAATCTTATTATTATCTTTATAAGATTTATCTGGCGGTACTTCTATTTTATTCTCTGATAAAAGAGGCACATCATTATCAGAATTCGGCTCTGGGCCATTTTGAGGTGTGCAACTTTCTGGTGGCATATCTAAATCAGATTTTCTCTCGCATTCAGTTTCAATTTCTCCGTCTGAAATTATTGGCGAATCAGAAGTATCTTTCGATAACTCTAATTCACTGTCCGTAAAAGAATTGTAATTTCTAAAACGACCAATATTATTGTGATGTACTTTATCTGGCTTCAAGGAATTATTGAAGAAACTTTTATTTTTGTAAAATTTAAAAATTTTCTTTAGTATGTACAAAATAAAATCCAGTGGAAGTACAAGCACAATAAAACATATCAATATCATAATTATTTTCTCGCCAACTGTAGTACCTCGTACCCCATTGGCTGTTTCCACAGTAGATTGCGTAAAAAAGATTATAACACATAGCAGTCCCATTAAGATTATAGACGGAGTTGGAAAGAGAAATTTTAATCTCTTTTGCCATTTTTTCGACATTTTCTTTTGTAAAATTCTCCTTTCGCATTCATGCTATAAATCCTCCTGATGAATAAAATCTTCCACAAAACGGCAACAATATTAAAAAAAGGAGTTGTCATCATGAGAATTTTATTACAGGAATACATGAATAATAAAAACTTAACAGTACGCCAAGTTTCCATGTTTACCGAAATACCAAAATCAACGATTTCTGATATTTGCAACAGCAAGATAATGCCGCGTATGGATACAATGGAAGACCTGGCCAAAGGGTTAAAAGTCAAAATTACGGACCTTTTCGATTCCCCTTTTAAATAAGTGTCCGAGTTTCCGGACAAATTAAAACTTTCGACAATTTTCGACCTCCCAAATTCGGATATTAAGTAAGTGGGGAAAGTTACCACCAAAATATGAACGTATGTTCTTGAAAATGTATACTGATTGTAGTATAGTATATACAAACATACGTTCCCACTATATAACCATGAGGGAGGTACATACAATGGACTACGAAGAGTACAAAAGATTGATTATTGAACTACTTAACAAATTAGAAGAAAAGGATTCCTTGCTGGTTAAGCAAATTTATACAATCATCAATCAGTATCTAAGAAAAAGAGGGCGTTAGCCTTCTTTTCTTAGATTGTCTCTTAATTTGTTGCTAAACTCCTTTAATACTTCCTGGCTTTTAGGGTCAAGCTGCGAGTATGTACGCATAACTTCTACTATTAATTCAGAAAATGGATTGTCTGGCTGCAGAAGTTCGCTTACATATATGGCTACTTCATCTTCGTCTGGGACTTTCTTTAACATTTCACCATTTCCAGTTCTTAACCATTCTTCGTTTACATTATATTTGTTACATAAATCAGAAATCACCCTATCACTAGGACTGGCTTTTCCTATTTCATATGTAGCAATAGTGTTTCTTTTTAAACCGAGTTTGTCAGCTAATTCTTGTTGGGTTACACCCAATATCTTGCGCAACTCTTTCATGCGCTCATTCATTTAAACACCTCCTGTCTGAGATAAATTATAAACTACCACAAAATAAATGTCAATTATAAAATGTTGAAAAAATCAACAAAATGATATTGACAATGTTGATATAACGACGTATAATAGTCGTACAACGACAGGTTGTGAAACAAAAGGAGGTGAATAGAGTGAGAAAAAAGGTGGTACAAAAAACAAAGGGAGGTGTAAACATGACAGAAGAACGAAGAAAAGAAATCAAAGAAATTGTTGTGAATTTGCAGCAGATGTCCCGGGAAAGCCTTATTCTCGTAAAAAATGCAGCAGATGTGTTAAAGATTAGGGATTCTATGGAAAAGAAAGCGGGGTGAGAAAGGAGTAAAATAGTTTGACTATTAGAGAAGCAAACGAGCCGTTATCGAGTGGTATAAAAATTATAATTGCTAAGAAAGGGCTGAAACAGATTTACATAGCTGAAAAGGCAGGATTCACGTCACAGGAATTAAGCGATATGTTGAACGGGCGGAAAATAATTAAGCCTTGTGATGCACTTGCGATAGCAGATGCACTTGAAGTTACAATGAATGAGTTATATGCAATGGAAAAAGAAAGCGACCTCTATGAAGCGGGAAAGAAAGGAGATATTTAGAACATGGAACCCAAATTTGTAATTATGAGCGTAGGAGGACACACAAACGTATTTTTCGAGGGAAAATCTATTGCAGAAGGGATTCTTGACATTCATTATCATGCGACAGATGAAAATGGAAAATTAAGAGCTACCATTGACATGAAAATTGACGCGAAAAGTTTTTCATTTGACAAAGGGCAGACGATGGAAGAATTTTTACAGGATGTTGACAGAACCAATAAAGCGATTGCAGAGGGCAATCGAAAAAAGAATGCCCTCTCACAAATTTAATCGAGAGAATCGAGGTTTAAAACTATGCTTCCAATGACATCCTTTTTTTCGTTTTTCCAAGATATATAGTCATTTTCTATAAGCTCTTCAATGACACTTGGATAATCCGGGATGTCCATATATGTATTGGCGTTAAAAATAGCATTGCCAGTCTCCCGATAATTTTGATTAAGACGCTCCATTAACTTTGTTGCATTAGTGCTTAACCCCATAAAATCACCGCCTTATAAATTAATACAGGCTTATTCTAAGCGTAAAAATGTACTAAGTCAATATGAAAATATTAAAAAAACAATATTTATTGGGAGAGAAAAGAGTGAGGTGAGAGAAATGGTAGTAGAGAGAAAAGTATTAAAATCCCTTGAAATTAATCTTGAAAAAGGAATCTTTAAACTTAATGGGGAAGATATGGAAGGAATCTACCGACTTGCGGTTGATTTTGACAATGGAAGATGGTCGCTTCTTGTTGCAAAAGAAGAGATTTACACACAAGAAGCGCCCATTCAAAGAGTTACGGAATAAATTTACTAATAAAATCCGTTACTTCTTTCAAACCGTTTTTAAAACGATTTTCCATGTAAATAATTGCCGGGATACCTGCAACATGGACAATCCGCAAAGCATACATATAGGATAAGGAGGTGTAATTATGGCATACCGTAATGTAGTGGTTATAAACGGAGAAAAGGTCGACATCGGCACTCTCCCGAAAGAAGAAAGAGAACGACTTGCAAGAGAATGGAACAGAGCAGCAGCAGAAAAAATAAACTACGTGGAAGAGAAAACCGCTTAAGGCGGAGAGAAAAGCATGTATAGAAATATTCAAGATGGAAGAAAACAGAGCCTTTGCGCATCAGCATCGGCAAAGGCTCTGAATGGTAGGTCACTAAAAAAATACACCTTGATTATACCATACAGATTCCAAATTGCAAGAGCCTTATTTTTTTACACCATTTAGGGGAAATTATGTAAACCAAATAAAGCCTAAAAATGCAGAAAGATAGGACAGGCTATAGGGCGCGCGAAACGGCAGAAATAAGCCGTTTTACCACTCGATAAAGATATTAAAGTTAGGATAAAAACGTATGGCGACAAAAAGGAATAAGTACATTTTAAAACATGGAGATGTTATCGACATAGAAGAGTATCATGACGGGAATTATGGGGCAAAAGGAAAGAAGAGAACTCCAAAGAAAAAGCTGACCAAAGAGGACATGCAGAAAGTAAATGCCCAGAATAAGACAAAGAAATGCCGCCAAAGGCTTCTACAGTATTTTTCTATGGGAGACTGCTTTGCCACATGGACCTACGAACCAAAAAACAGACCTCCCAATATGCAGGAGGCGCTGAAAGATTTCCAAAAGGCCGTGGAGAAGGTCCGGCGGCAGTACGGAAAAAGAGGAAAGCAGCTTTTCTGGATACGGAATATCGAAAGAGGAACAAAAGGCGCCTGGCATATCCATCTGGTGGTAAACGAAATAGGGGACACGGCCAGCATTTTACAAAAAGCCTGGAACAAAGGCGGCACCTGGTTTACCGAAATCCGCAAAAGCAAGTTTTACGATGAGGATTTTACCAAGCTTGCCAGCTACATGACAAAGGACGAGCGCACTGTAGAAATAAAAGCAGACGGTACACCGGCGAAACCCCGGGTAAGAGAAGCCAGCTATAACATTTCCCGGAATATGCCCCTGCCGGAACCGGCTACAGAAAAACTGGTGCGCTGGCCGAAAGAGTCAAAGCCAAAGAAAGGATACTACATAGCAAAGATGCATGAGGGCATTAATCCGGTAACCGGGTTTAAGTACAGACGTTACACCTTAATCCGCCTGGGACAAGACCTGGAAGAGAACAAGAACCGGACACAGAAATTCCGGAAGAAAAGGAGGCGAAAGCGTGAAAGAATTTGATTCCCTGCAGCAGGATATGCAGGAGGTATCTGAAGCAGTAAAGAAAGTGAAAGCCAGACATGGGATAACCAGCCTGAGCTTTGAAAGCTGTAACGGCGTGGAGAGATTCTGGTCTTCCCGCGGCGGCAAAGGAAATCTGGCCGGAACCAGACAGGGAAAATATGGCCGGGACCCGGAAGGAAACTTTGAGAAACTTTAAGGAGGAGAGGACATGACAAAAACACAGCGCCTGGAATGGGAAAACAAAAAAATGAAAGAAACCCTGGAACGGGTACATTGCCTCTGCAAAATGACAGACGAAGAGCGAAGACAGTACATGAGGGAAAAAGGATTTGAAGAACGCTACTTTTCCGCAGCGGCCCTGGGAGAAATCCAGGCTATATCGGAAATGATACTGCGGGAGATGAAGGAGGCGGAAAAATGACACTGACATACGTTATCTGGGCATGGGAAATGTTAAGGGCATCCTTTTACACCCTTATCCTGTATGCCTTTGCGTATACGATTTTTGCAGAAGGTATGGACAGATACCGGAAATGGAGGGGGAAATGCGGGAGAAAAAAGTAAACCTGTACCTGGAATGCAATACGACAGTGTTCGGAAAGAAAGAACGCCTGTGCGGATACGTTTTAGAGTACATAACGGAGAAGGGCCCGGTTACCCTGGTAGATTACCGGGAGGGACGGGGCACATACAACCGGGAGTTCCTCCGGGGACTGGCCGAAGCCCTGGAAAGAATCAAAGAGCCGTGTGTGCTCTCTATATACGGCCAGAACCGATTCATCATGAACATGCTCCGGGACCGGTTAAAAGACTGGGCAGCAGATGACTTTATATCAAATGGCCGCCCAATTATGAACCAGGAAGAGTGGCGCCGGATATGGGAACAGGTACAGAAGCACAAAGTCACCGTGGAACTGGGAGAGCATGCTTATTCCCGGTGGCTGCTGTCAGAAATGGAGGATAAAAATGCAGGAATTACCGAAAAACAAAGTAATTAGCAGCTTACGGGAGATAAACAGGGAAGTAGTCCCTATGCCTATGGTAGTTATCTACAAAAACCCAGCGGACTTCCCAAAAGGCTGTGTGGCAAGAGTATTTGACGCAAAGACCGGAAGACCCACGTCTTTATGCATTCTGCGTAAAACCGTACAGGAGTGCCGGGAAGACGTACAGAAAAGTGGATTTTATGTAAGATTTCCCAGAGCGGCAGCAGACGACAAATGTATCGTGGAGAGCTGGATATGAAGAAACAGAAAAGCATTTTACAGGACCAGAGCATAAAGCAGTGTTACCTCTGCATGGCGCTGTATGGAGACTACAGCTACAAATACGTGGAAGACCACCACATTTTCTTCGGAACATCCAACCGAAAAAACAGCGAGCGGCACGGATTTAAAGCAAATCTCTGCCTGGGACACCACCGGATGGGACCGGAGGCGGTACATAACAACCGGGAAATGGATTTAAGGCTAAAAGAAATGTGCCAGGAGGAATACGAAAAGACCCATACCCGGCAGGAATTTGTCCAAATTATCGGAAAATCCTATTTAGGTGGGGAATTTTTCCACACTTGAATTTAACGTTACGGAGGGACATTTTTGAACCCCGATTTTTAAAAAAGTGAAGAAAAAATGGGATAAAATCCCCACTTTCCACAAATTTTCTGTGGATAGAAACCCGTAAACACCAGTAAATAACATACGGGAGGACGGTGGGGGACTTTGAAAGGAGAACTATGAATAAGGTTATTTTAATGGGACGTTTAACCAGAGACCCGGAAGTAAAATACACCCAGGGAGAAAATGCCATGGCCATTGCCAGATATACCCTGGCTGTTGACCGCCGGTTTAAAAGGGATGGAGAGGCCGCCGCAGACTTTATAAGCTGTGTGGCTTTCGGAAGACAGGCAGAATTTGCCGAGAAATACCTGCGCCAGGGAATCCGCATCGTAGTGACCGGACGTATCCAGACAGGCAGCTACACCAACCGGGACGGAAACAAGGTATACACCACAGACGTGGTTGTGGAAGAGCAGGAGTTTGCCGAAAGCAAAAATGCGCAGAACCATGCAGCAGGACAAGCGGCAGCAGGAAACCCACAGGTAGACCCGGACGGATTCATGAACATTCCGGACGGCATTGACGAAGAATTGCCATTTAGCTAAGGAGGAAACCATGAACAAAAAAGAAGAAAAGTGGAGAAACGAGGGCGCGGCCTATGCCCTCAGAGTTGCAAAGGAGAAAGGCGTAGAATATCTGGAACAGGATTTAAGGAGACGGGGCGCCCTGGGTATTTCTGTTATCCTTCCGGAAAAGACGGTAGAGGAACTTTACGATATGCTGGCCAAGCGGATAATGAATACCATGAAAACAGTAGCCATGTGGGTGCTCTACGCAGAGCACGGCTGGCGTTCTGTCCGCCTGCAGAGGTTCGAGAAGCAAATGGACGAGCACAGTGAGGATTGCATGAGTTATGACCGGTTCGGAAACAACTATGTAACCCTCTCTGACATGGCAAAGACCATGAAGGAAACCTGCGGCATACACCCGGACATGGAAACGCTGGAAACCATAGAGCGGGAAAACAAGCAGGCACACGGGAAATTTGTCTCCTTAGAGGTGGTTATAGAAGTCCTGGAGGAAACCGGGCACAAGGATGTTGCCGAGGCCTTGGCAAAGAAAATAGAAAATGCATAGGAGGACACTATGGGAAGAGGAAACTTTACAGCCTTTATGTATGGCAGACAGCATGGAAGATGCGTAGGCAGCAGGAAACCAAAGAAACAGATTATAAGAAATGCGAAGAAACGGAGGTAATACCATGGAGAGGGAAGATATTAGAATCCGGAAAGCCGTTATGCATGTGCTGGACACACAGAGCGGACAGTGCATCTACTCCGAAAACGAACTGGACACCGGTTCAGATTTCTGCGACTTTTTAAGAGGCCATATCTGGAAGGTAATGGGAAGTGACGAAAAGAAAGAATGCATCTTTGAAGAAGATTCAGAGGCAGCAGGCTGGATAAAAAACTTAAACACAGAAAACTTCGTGACTGTATCTTTCTATCTGGCCAACAGTCTGTATGGAATTATGGAGGAAAACATAGACATACCGGCAGCAGACCTGTTTGTGGTTGTGTACGAAATAGAGAGGGAGAAATATCTTGCTATTTTGAAAATGAACTACAAAAGGTCCTATACCCACCAGACAATCCCCGGAACGGAAACCAACGTAGGGGTTGCAATCCAGAAGGCAACTCTTCCGGGAGGCACACAGAAGCTGTCAGAGGCGGCAATAATCGAACTGGAGAATCGAAAGAGGCTGTATGTAACCGAGAAAAGATACGATGTAAACGGAATAAAGACCAACTATTTTTCGCAACTCTTTTTGAGATGCCGGGCAAACCGCTCGGAAAAAGAAAAACTGAATATCGTACAGAGGGTTGTGGAGCATATGCAGCAGAAATATTACTGCGAGGGCAGCGGACAAGTAAAACGGCAGATAGAAGCCGCAATAGCCATGGACCATGCCCTGGAGGAAACCGGGAAGATAGAAATACGGGACATTATCGAAAAGGTCCTGGAAAATGAGGAAATGCAGCAGGAGGCCAGGGAGAAGCTGGAACGGTATGGAATAGAAAATGCCAGAATAGAGCCGAAAAATGAAAGCACAAAGAAGAGAATCTCTTTCCAGACCTTAAAAACAGACACAGGAATAGAAATAAGGATACCAACCCAGGAATTTGAGCGGGACAGCGTACAGCTTATGGACTGTGAGGACGGAACCATGCAGATGTTAATAGGAAATTTTGGGAGAATCGAGAAAAGATAGGAGAAAGCCATGGAACAAAAAACACTGGAAGAGTTCAAAAACCGAAAGAAGCAAAAAGTAGCTAAGATGGCCGCTATGCAGGCCTTGCCGTATGAGGTAAAAGTAAGACGCGCAGAAGTCCGGGCGTGGGAATTTATGGAGAAGCTGGATGGAATGGGGCTAAATGCGCATGTGAGCGTAGGCGGCCTGGACAGTATCACATTGCTGCTGTTTCTTCGCAAAATTGGTATTAACGTCCCGGGAATATCCGTGTCAGTCTTGGAGGACAAAAGTATCCAGAAAATCCACAAGGAAATAGGCGTTATGAGTATTAAGCCGGGAAAATCCAAAACAGAGATTTTACAGGAATATGGTTTTCCGGTCCTGTCGAAAAAGATTGCCGGGAAAATAGAAGCCCTGCAGCACCCAACAGAGAGAAATAAAACCATGCGCCATGCCATTATAACCGGAGAGTGCGGCGCCCAGGGACATTATGCCAAGAACAGCCGCATGAAGCTGCCAAATAGGTGGCTGGAACTCTTTGGCGGATACGAAAATGAAAACGAGGGTGTAAATTACCAGATAGCCCCGTTTAAGGTAAGCAACAAATGCTGCTTACACATGAAAGAAAAGCCATGCGAGGAATGGGCAAAAGAACATAGCAGCAAGCCGTTTTTAGGATTAATGGCATCTGAAGGAGGCCAAAGGCAGGACGCCCTTGTGGAGCACGGCTGTAATTACTTCGGAAAAACAGTAATACGTTCCGCGCCATTTGCCCCGTTTCTTCGCCAGGACATCTTACAGCTTGCCCTGGACTTGGATGTCCCGGTGCCAGAAATATACGGAACCATAGAACGTAAGCCAGATGGAACCCTGTACACTACAAAGGCACAGAGAACAGGCTGCAGTATGTGTGGATTTGGGGTACACATGGAAAAACGCCCGCATCGGTTCGATTTGTTAAGAGAGCGCAACCCGAAAGAGTGGGAATTTTATATGTACCGATGTTGTACAGACGAAAAGACAGGGGAGAAGTTTGGCTGGGGACGTGTACTGGATTACATAGGTGTGGAATGGGAGAATATCCCGGACGGTTGCGAAATCCCCGGACAGATGAACATAGAAGACTTTTTGGAGGTATAGAGCATGGACAAAAATAAATTAACCCCAGGAAAGAAATACCTGCGTAAGCGTAAAACCACCTATGCAGGAAAAGAAGTAGAAGCAGAAAGTTGGATAGAGTGTATGCAGATTACGCCTGCAGGGGCGGTGTTCTGGACCAGTGACGATTTGCTAAAGCTGACAAACGAGCAGATAGAAAAAGAAGTCCGGGAGGCGAAATGATGGATGGGAAGAAAATTAAAGAAACAATAGAAGTTTTCCAAGACCAAATTGAGTGGATAAAGGCTATTACAGACGCAGAAAGCGAAGGATTATGTGAGGGATGCATTGAATATTTTGAAACAGCAATCGAAGCACTGGAAAAGCAGTTGCCGAAGAAAGGAATTAAAGAAAAGATAACAGAAGGAACACATAAGGGCTTGCATAATTTTTATTGTCCTGTTTGTTATGGAAACGGAGATTTGAGTAATAAGTGCAATGTTGGAGAATATTGTTCTGATTGCGGACAGAAATTAGATTGGGGGAAGTGATATGAATGTATTAGAGAAGATTTTAGAAGAGATTGAAGAAGCAACATCTCAAGAAGATGCGCCTATTTATCTGGGAAACATGGAAGTAGATTGGTATGTGCGGGAGAGTAGGGTAAAAGAAATCATCTGTTCCCATATGGCCGATGCTCCAGACGCGGATAACGACTGGATTCCGGTGGACGAAGAATTGCCGCCGTTTGGGGAAAGATTGCAGGCAACCATCCTGCATCATGAGTGGATAACAGACTATGATTCCTCTTGGGTGCCGGAGAAAGAAAAAACTTATTACCAAGAATATACAGAGGTATGCGAAATTTATCCAATGGGTGGGATGTGGTTTTATACATGTAAGGAGAATGAATACGAAGGAGAAGTTGCGTATATCAAACCAGCAAAAGACTTAGGGAGTCCAATAAGCGAGATAATCGCCTGGAGACCACTTCCGGAACCATACAAGCAAAATTAAAAGAGTACCTAAGAAATTAAAGTTTAGTGGAGGTTGGGAATGAGCAATGCTTTAAAAAGAATGAAAAAGAGAATGGAGAGACAACTGGAAGAAACACAGGAAGAGGAGGCATTGAAAAAAGAGGAAATACTTGTTCATGGCGCGATGAAATATAAATGTGAGACATGCGGACGTGAATGGATAATGTATCTGGAGAAAGGCATTGAAGAGTTCGGCGAGGAACATAAACCTTCTCCATTCGTTATTCGCTGTAAGTGCGGCGGAATGGCGAGAGATATATCTGGGATAATCAAATTTGCGGGAGGCGGATATTATCCATTGCCTGGTGCGGAAAGCTATTTTGCAAATACAGAAGATTCGGACTGCGGAGTGCCGATTCTGAAATGAATACTGAAATTTAGTGGAGGTAAAAATGGAAGCGGAGAAAATAACAAGCAATTTAGAATTTGATGTGAAATATGAAGATGGCAGCAGGAAAGAGGTGAAGGAAGGAATCCTGTTTGAATTCAAAGGAAATAAAACATATGGTCACATAGGAAAAGCAGAAAAGAAGCATTGTTTTCTGTAGCAGAATCATTAACCGAAATGATAGTCGCTTTTGGGCTTGACGAAGAATTTGAGAAATATATAGAGAATGCAGAATTTAAGGAAGGAGACTTATGAACTGCAACAACTGTAACAAATGTAAAACAGACCTACAAACAGGAGATTGCTACTGCCAACACCGGGGACATTTAATAACTCCCCGGGAAGACTGCCAGACGGCAGCAGGACAATTCCGGGAGCACATTATTAAGCGATTCGGACAAAGAGAATAGGAGGGACACATTTGCTGCCCGCTCTATACGCAGTAAAGAACGTTAAGGATAATGAGGAGGATAAAAATGACAAAGGGTAAAGTAAGGAAAATTATAAAAGACATCCATTCGGACGAGTACGACCCAGAGGATAAGCTACTGGCCATACAGGAAGTAACGGAAATGGAGACACATAATAGTGTTACAAAAACAGACATGGTAGAGGTACTGCGGTGGATATTAGAAGAATACTTATAGGAGCGCAATATGGAAGATAGATGCGTGTGTTGTGGGGAGATAGTACCAGAAGGACAATGGGTATGCGAAAAATGTAAAATGGGAGGAAAGAGAGACCAAAACAAAAAACAAATGGTAACACTCCACTCTACATATAAGGGAAAGCATAAAAAATATAAAAAGTAAAAAATACTTAATGGCTAGGAGGTAGTGAAATGAACAGTGATATTAAAAGTGAAATGAGAAATAATGTGATTGTACAGATGAGACAGTACGTAAACACGGAGGTTCTGAATATTCTGGATGATATTTTGATAGAAGAACTGAGGCAAGTCGCAATAGAACGGATGGAAACTCTTCCGGCAGAAGTACAAAACACTATAGACGAAAGAAACAAATATATAATAGAGTTGTTTTTATGCAAAAAAGCGTTCTTGGCAAAAGGAACATTAGAAGACTATCTCCGGTCGGTAAAAATGTTTTTGGTGTTTAATCATAAAGCACTTAATGAGGTTACAGATATTGACATATCCTGTTATTTAAACTGGTACGAAAGAAGAAATGTGAATAACAACGGAAAAATAAACCGCGGGGTGACGGTAAACAATGAAAGGAAATTCTTGTCTGCTTTCTTTGGCTGGATGCGAAAAGAAAAAATGATAGAAAGCAATCCGGTTGAAACAATACCGCAGAGACCAGAGCAGCGCGGGCCGATTGACTGCTTTACACGGACCGAAATGGAAAAATTAAGAGAGGCATGTGCAAGCGAAAGAGACAGAGCAATACTGGAAGTGTTGAGAAGTACAGGCGCCAGAGTGGGAGAAGTGTTGAGAATAAACCGCTTTTGCATAAATTGGGAAACTGGGGACGTTATGGTGCAAAGCGAAAAGAAGCGCACAACCAATTCGTACAGGATTCTGTATCTGGATGAGGAGTGTAGGTATCATTTGCAAAAGTATCTTTCTACAAGAATAGATAATAATCCTTGTCTTTTTATTGCATGCAGAGCCCCGTATAATGCCTTGAAAAAAAGCGGGGTTGAAGTAATTATGAAAAATATAGGGAAACGTGCAGGGCTGGAGTGCAGAGTATATCCGCATAAAATGAGGAAAACGCTTGGAATGACATTAAGAGAAAAAGGGGTAGACATAGGAACAATACAAGAGGTGCTTGGACACGAAGACCCGGCAATAACAGTAAAATATTATGCTTCCAGTACAGCGGACACGTTAAGGCAGATTCGTAAGAGGGCGGCTTAAATAAAACGGAGGTGAAACTGTGGCAAGAGTAAGGGAGACATACTTAAAAGATTATGGAATCTCGCGGGAATATGCTAAACGGCTTAGAGAGTACTGCAAAAGTGTAAGGGGAGAGCAACAAAAGTGGCTTTTTGAGGCTGCACAAAACGCTTGTCCAGACATTGCAGCAGAACTATTTTACAGTCTTACAACCGGAGTGGGATATGTGAATATGAGTAAAAAACAGTATATACCAATAAAACGCGACGACTTCCAGGGATACCAGCGAAAAGCGCTGGAAGAATTTGAAAGGCGTCTTAGGTGGAATAGAATAACAATATAATGTGGGGACAAATCATCACCCCGTATGCGGTAAAATTAAAATAAGGACAATACCGCATATGGGGTGATTTTTATGTATAAAGGCAAAAGAAATTACGAAAATTTGCAGAAATGTATATTTGAAGAGGTGAATATAAAGGGTGAAAACAGGGCTTGCTTTTGAGCCGCTGAATTGTCCAGGGAAAAATGAATTTAAACAGTATTATACGAAAGTTACAACGAGCAATTTTGCAGAAGGGACTTGTGATAAAAATAGGAACTTCACAGTTTTATAGTCCAGAACAGAAACGCATGATAACCATGCATAGTCTCAGCACGCGGATAATATACAGGAATACACATGGAGAATGGAAAGAACGGGATTATGAAATACTTCGTACTGCTTCAATGGTGGAAGTTGCAAATTGCTTAAATGATATATGGCAGGCGGTGAAAGAATGAGGTATTTGATAGGCAGGAAAACGAGTATTGATTATTTTGCTGCTCCAAATAGTCGGATGATTATAGAAATACATAGGGGCGGTGGATAAATGAAACTTACATTAAAGCAGAAAGCGTTCGCGGACGAATACTTGAAAAACGGTGGGAATTTATCTGATGCAGCAAAAAAGGCAGGCTATTCAGACGCAGTGGCTAAAAATGCGAGAAAAAACATCTTGGAGAAACGTGGGGTTTCGGACTATATAGCAGAAAGACAGAAAGAAATAGAAAAACAAACTGGAAGAGACATAATGAGCCTTGCAGAGATACAAGAACGTCGTACAAAACTTGCAAGAGGAGAACTAAAAGACAATTTCGGATTTGCGCCTGACTTTTCAGACCAAATAAAGGCAATGAATGACTTGGAGAAAGCGCTGACCATAAAGGAAGAGAAAGAAGCTGAGAAGAAAGCAATGGAAGAGGCGAGGAAGAGCGGCGTGTATCACATTGACCTTGATGTTGTAGCTGATGTATTCCACCCTATGATTCGGGATATCCGTAAAGGGAAACATTCAGAGTATGTTCTTCCAGGCGGTAGAGGCTCTACAAAGTCCTCTGGTATATCCTGTATTATACCGGAGTTGATAAAGAATAATCCTTCCATGCACGCCCTTATATTGCGTAAAGTAGGGAATACAATTAAAGATTCCGTATATGCGCAAATGAAATGGGCGATAGGAGCGCTTGACCTTGAGCAAGTATTTGAATACAAGAAATCGCCTTTTGAGATTATCTATAAGCCTACAGGGCAGAAAATATATTTCCGTGGTGCAGACGACCCTCTTAAAATTAAGTCGATTAAGCCGGAGTTCGGATATATCGGGATTTTGTGGCTGGAGGAACTTGACCAGTTTGCGGGACCGGAAGAAGTGAGAAGTATACAACAGTCTGCTATCCGTGGAGGTGACAAGGCTTTCCGGTTTAAGTCATTTAATCCGCCTAGAAGTAAAAATAATTGGGCGAATGAGTATGCGGAAGAAGCAGAACTCAAAAATGATTCGGCTATGGTAGTGCATAGTACATATAAGGACGTGCCGCCAGAGTGGTTAGGCGAAGAATTTATAAATGAAGCTGAACATCTCAAAGAAGTCAATCCCGCCGCCTATGAAAATGAATATGAAGGAGTAGCAAATGGGAACGGAGGGAATGTATTTGAATTTTTGGAATTGAGAGAAATTACAGATGAAGAAATTTCTCATATGGACAAGATATATCAAGGGGTTGACTGGGGATGGTTTCCTGACCCGTATGCTTTTATTCGGGCATATTACGACCATGCGAGAGAGACTATCTATTTGATTGATGAGCATTACGCAAATAAGGAGCCGAACACGGTAACAGCGGATTGGATAAAAGAGAAAGGCTATAACGACTACTGTATTATCTGCGACTCCGCAGAGAAAAAGTCTGTGAATGATTACAGGGATTTAGGTGTGTTCTCACGAGCAGCAATCAAAGGGCCCGGCTCTGTGGACTATGGAATGAAGTGGTTGCAGAAAAGGAAGATAGTCATTGACCGCAGGAGAACACCGAATGCATATAATGAACTGACAAGATATGAATACGAACGAGATAAGGACGGGAACATCATTTCCGGTTATCCTGACGCAGATAACCACATTATAGACGCTCTCAGATATGCGTTTGAGCCAGTATTTATGAGGCGTGGAACACAGGCATAAGGCAGTTGAACAGGTGGATTGTATAGAGGTAATTTTATTGGGGACTAAAGAATATGAGAAAATCCACGGAGAACCTATTGAGTTAGGAATTAAATTTGAAATGTAAGGAGTATTAAAGCATGTATATGGCATTAACCGAAGAACAGGCACAGGAAGTTAGAAAGATTGGAATATATGTGATTGAGTGGAAAAGATGCATACGAAACAATGTAAATGTTGTGATTTGTGCAATAAATAAAATAGCTGATAAAGCGGCGAAAGCGTGGAAAGTGATTGTGGATGCCGCAAGAGATTTTGTTGATATGGCAGCGCTTGTCATTGAAGAAATCAAGGAAAAATTTCATTATCCTGTGTCATGTCAGTACAAGTTCGTGAGGATTCTCGGTGCTATGGGATATGATAAGCGGCATGTATGGATGCTGACGCGGCAATGGCTTGCAAGGAGTAATTGTTAAGGAGGATAAACTGTGAGAAAAGAAAAATTTAAAAATCAGGTTGGAGATATTTTACACGAAAAACGCAGGTGGTGTAAATGGGGCTGATAACATGGATAAAGGCGGTGTGGAATAAATTGTTTTGGAAAGAGATAGAGGAACGGTTTCATGCGGATGTACAACTTTCTACTGTTATGGAATCAGAGATAATTAAATATTACAATATTACTTCTGGGAAACCACCATGGCTCAACCCAGAAGATGATATTGAGAGTATTAATTTTGCAGGATATATTAATGATGTGACAGCAGGACTTGTGACGCTGGATTTAGGGATTGATATTTCCGGAAGTGCGCGCGCGGAATATTTGCAAAAGCAGGCTGATTATGTGTTGGCAGTGATTACAGATAAGGCATCAGAGGGTTTGGGGAACTGTGGCATTATGTTTAAACCAAACGGTGATAATATAGACTATGTTGAGGCGGGTAGCTTTGCACCAACAGAGACAGACAGTAACGGTAATATTTTAGGTTGTGTATTTCAAAGCCAGATAGACCGGGGAAACTGGAGGTATACTCGATTGGAATGGCACAGGTTCGAGGAGACCACACTGGAAGATGGTGCGGCGGGGAAGATCTATCACATTACAAATTATGCTTATAAGGCGAGAACTGGAAGAATGACAGCAAACCAGTCAAACATAGGGAATCCATGCAAATTAACAGAAGTCAAGGAGTGGGCGAATATTGAGCCGGATATATTATTATTAAATGTGAAAATGCCGTTGTTTGCATATTTCAAAAATCCCGCACCAAATCGCATTGACCGGACAAGCCCCTTAGGAGTTCCCGTGTGGCACAATGCTTTAAAAGAATTAAAAGACCTTGACATAGCATGGAGCAGGAAAAGTGGAGAAATTGAGGATAGTAAACACATCACCTTCGTGGCGCAGGCAGCCATCAAAAATCCCATAACAAACGAAGAGGTTAGTCTCCCGCGTTTTGTGCGCGGATTGGAAATGGGGGTTGACGGGGATAGCACGATAAATGAGCATGTATCCACACTCCTTACAGAGCAGCGTATCAAGGATATCAACTCCATTCTTGCCATGATTTCGACCAAATGTGGATTTTCCCAGGGGATGTTCGTTTTGGATGAGAAAACAGGCATGATGACGGCCACACAGGTAGAGGCAGACGACCAGGAAACAATCCGAACGATTAAAAACATCAGAGATGCGCTGCAGGACACCATGATAAATCTGCTGTATGCCTGCAATGTAATGGCAGACCTTTACGGAGATACACCACCGGAACTGTGGGAAACATTAAAAGAATCTATATCTTTTAGCTTTGGGGACATTACATATAACTATCAGGAAGATATGGCAAACTGGTGGAAATATAGAGTTCAGGGAGATGTGCCGCCGTGGATGTACTATGTTAAATTTGAGAAGATGTCCGAAGAAGAAGCGAAGAAAATGGTGGAAGAAGCGCAGCCAAAAGAAGAAAGAATATTTGATAGCTACAGAGAGGAATAAGAAATGCTGACACCGGATTATCTGTACAGGATAACAGAAGGCGCCGAAGAAATAGCCTCGGTATTGCACAAGAACATTATGGACAAAATAATCTCTCGTATAATGACCCGGCTCGGAAGAGGGGAAGACTACCTGCTTACTGCTACGGATAAATGGCAGATAGAGGTTTTACAGGAAGCGGGATATCTTTTAGAGGACATACAGAAAGAGTTGTCCGATAAAACAAAAGTGCAGCTTAAAGAAATAAAAGAAGCCATGGAAGAAACAGGAATAACGGCCTTGCAGTGGGACGATAAAATATATCGTGCAGTAGGGCTGTCTCCGGTTCCGTTGGTGCAGTCCCCGGCGCTTATGCGACTCATGCAGCGCAACTACGAAGCTACGGCGGGAGAGTGGAGAAACTTTACCAGAACCACTGCAAACGGAGCACAGAGGCTTTTTATTAAGCAGATGGATACTGCGTACCATATGGTCGCTTCTGGGGCTGTATCGTACACAGAGGCGGTCAGAGACGTAATAAAAGAGGTTTCCGATGACGGACTGAAAGTGCAGTATCCCTCGGGATACAAAATGAGTATAGAAGCTGCTACTATGATGATTTTGCGAACAGGTGTAAGCCAGGCGGCGGGGCAAATATCCATTGAACGCATGAAAGAAATGAAATGGGATACTATCCTTGTAAGCAGCCATTTGGGTGCCCGCATTGGAGACGGCGGGGAGAATCCGGGAAACCACTCCTGGTGGCAGGGGAAGTTTTATAGTCTTTCCGGAAAAGATAAGCGGTTTCCGCCATTTACAGAAACTGGATACGGGACAGTAACGGGATTGTGCGGTGCGAACTGTTTGCACAATTTTGGCGCCAGTGACGGAGAAAATAACTATTTTGAACAATATGATAACGAAGAAAATAAAAAGGCATATGAAAAAAAACAGCGCCAGCGGACATTAGAGCGTCGTGTGCGAGGCACAAAGCGTAAAATACAGAATATGCAGACGGCAGTAGATAATTGCCAGGACCCCCAATTAAAATTTGAGTTGCAGCAGGAACTTGACCGGAAATCTTATCTTTTAAGCAAGCAAAATAAAGCCTATCGGCAATTTTGCGAAGATAACAAACTTAAACCGTACCATGAAAGGTTACAGGTAGCCAAATGGAACAGAGAGCAGGCAAGGAAAGCAACAGGAGCGGCAAGACGGTACGAGAGTGCGAAAGGGGAATAACGTGGGGACAAATGAAAGATGAAAAGGTGATAAAATGTATGAGAACAGAGGAGATAGAAGACTGGGTGCACTGCCCTAAGTGCGGCAGTAAGACCAGAACCAAAATACAGGTGGATACCACCGCAAAGAATCTCCCTGTGTTCTGCCCGAAATGCAAAAAAACTTTTTTGGCAGAAGTCCATAAGGGATTAAAAACAATATTTAAGAACAAATAGGCCAGACGCCAGACGCAGAGCCAAGTGGAATGTGTGATATGTTCCACTGGCTCTTTTCTTATATTTGATTCCTCCTTCCAAGGTGCACGTCCTTAATAGAAACGGTTATATGCCGGAGGTTGAAAAGCGGATGCAATTTCCGGCGTGCACAGTATTGGGGCATAGCGCAGTTGGCAGAGCGCCTGTCTTACATACAGCAAGTCCCCGGTTCGATTCCGGGTGCCCTGATTCCGGACAAGCCAAGTCCTATAAAACGGCAAACCGTTGGTGGACGGTTACACACCTATAAATAACCTAATAGCGGATAAGGAGAAGAAAAATGAAGACAGAAGATTTAAGAGAAAAAGGACTGACCGAAGAACAGATTGCCTTTGTTATGGCAGAAAACGGGAAAGACCTCAAAAATCTGCAGAAAGAAAATGAAAATCTGACCTCTGACCGGGATAACTGGAAAGAGAAAGCAGAGGCAGCAGAAGAAACGCTGAATAAGTTCGATGGGGTTGATGTCGAAGGTCTGAAAACGGAGATTGCAGACTGGAAAGAGAAAGCAGAAGCAGCAGAGCAGGACTACAACCAGAAAATTTATGAAAGAGATTTTTCTGATGCCTTAAACACAGCGTTTGAAGAACTTAAATTTAGTTCCGAAGCGGCAAAGAAAGCAATTATGGCAGAAGTAAAAGAGGCTGGACTGAAGCTGAAAGACGGCAAAATCCTTGGCTTAAATGACTTAATTGGACAGATTAAAGAAAAGGACGCCACAGCTTTTATTGACGAAAAACAGCAGAGAGCCCAGGAGCATGCTGCTCGTTTTACTACTGCCGGAACAGGAAAAAAGACAGACCCGGGAACCAAATTAAATATGGGTGATTTAATGCGGATGAAAAATGAAAATCCGGGACTGGATATTACACAGTATATGTAAAGGAGAATGTAAATGCCATTATTTGACAAAAAGAATTTTAATGGAGAGGTTTTTGGTGCATACGTGGAACGTGTGGGAAATCTTAACCGAAACGAATTATTGAAGTCTGGTGCGGTAGTAGAAAAGAGTGAATATGCTGCAATGCTGCCAGACCAGACGGGCGGAAACTATATTGTAATTCCGATTAAGGCGAGAATCGGCGGAGAAGCTGATAACTACGACGGAAATACGGATATTACAGCAGATTCCAGAGATACATACACGCATGGACGTATTGTTATCGGGCGTGCGCATGGCTGGACGGAAAAAGACTTCTCTACGGATATTACAGGAGAGGATTTCATGCCGGCGGCCGAGGAAGTGGCAGAATACTGGGACGGTGTAGACCAGGCTACGCTGCTTGCAACTTTAAAAGGTATTTTCTCCATGACTGCAAAAGGCGACAAAGATTTTGTTGAGCAGCACACTTATGATATTTCAAACAACGCAGACAAAAACGTATTTACAGAAGTTACGTTGAATAACGGTATCCAGAAAGCACTGGGGGACAATAAAGGCAAGTTTAGTCTGGCAGTTATGCATTCCCAGATTGCTACAAACCTTGAAAATTTAAAACTGCTGGCCTACATGAAGTACACAGACGCAGAAGGCATTGAAAGGGACCTTACTCTGGCTACCGTAAACGGAAGAACAGTGCTTATCGACGATAATATGCCGACGGAATCCGTAAAAGCAAAATATGTAAGAGCGGATAAAAACGCAGAGGGTGCGAAGCTGGTAAAAGAATCTGGTGCAGCAGGAGACAAGGAAATTAATAAATCCGATGTAACCGCTGACATCTCCGACATTAAAGCGAATGAGTATGTAGTACAGCTTCCGGCTGGTACGGTTTATACAACCTATGTTATGGGCGCAGGCGCCATTGAATACACAAATGTCGGTGCAAAAGTTCCGTATGAAATGGACAGAGACCCCAAGACAAAAGGTGGAGTGGATGTGCTTTACTCCCGTCAGCGGAAGATTTTCTCTCCGTACGGAATTTCCTGGAAAGCAGGCTCTATTATTTCCCCTACAGACGCAGAACTGGAAGACGGAAGTAAGTGGCAGCTTGCACAGAATAACGATTCCAGCAGTACAAAATATTTCCCGATTAAGGCAATTCCGATTGCACGGATTAAAACCAGAGGCTAAGGAGAAACGCTATGGCATATGCAGATGAAGGGTTTTATGCAAATGATTACTACGGAAACGCTGTGCCTGGAGAATTTCTTTACAGGTACTTAGAGGCGGCCAGTGACCGTATAGACAATCTTACATACAATCGTCTGGAGGACGGGCTCCCAGAAAATGAACGGGCTAAAAAGAGAATTAAAAAGGCTGTCTGTGCGGTTGCTGATGCTCTGTACCAGATTGATACGGTTAGAAATAACAGCATGGAAACTGTGGGGACCATAAAGAGAGAAGACGGTACAGTAACCGGAAAAATGGTATCTTCTGTTTCTTCTGGTTCTGAGAGCATTACCTATGTTACTGGAGTAACCGGGAGCAGCACAGATGTGTATATGCAGGCCGCTATGGATAAAAAAGTAGAGAACATGCTGTTGCGGCAGATTGCCACAGAATACTTATGCGGAGTAACAGATAAAAAGGGAGAATATTTATTGTATGCAGGAATGTAGAGTAAATATTTTGGGAACAGAATATGAGGTTTTGTATGTGAAAGAATCCGAAGATGCGATGTTGAAAAACGTGGATGGATATATGGACCCGTATACGAAACAGATTGTTGTGGCTCTGATTGAGGCAGACGAAAAGACCACAAAAAACCAAACGGATTACTACAAACACACCTTAAGGCATGAGATAGTACATGCGTTTTTATACGAAAGCGGTTTATGGTGTGACAGCAGCACCAAAGACGCATGGGGCGTTTCAGAAGAAATCACTGACTGGATTGCCTTACAGTTCCCTAAAATGATGAAAGCGTTCCAGGAGGTGGGGGCGTTATGAAAAAGCTGTTTAAAAAACTGTTTAGAAGACTGTTTTGCAAACACGAAAGGACAGTGTGTTGCAGAACAATTTTGGATGACGTTTCTCCGGGGAGGTACCGGACGCACCATATCTGGAAATGTGAAAAATGCGGAAAAGAATTCTGGTAAGAGAGGAGGATATCAATGTATACCGATACCGTGACATTTTTTAATAAATATGTCGATGAGGCAGGGGATATATATTGGTATCCTCACATTTTGTCCAAGGTGGACTTAAATATGGATGAGGCTGCCAATGTGGTTAAAACCGGACCGGACAGCGCAGATACAGCAAGTTTGCATATTAAATACAGGGTAATAGCCGGGAAACGAATGATAGGGAAACTTCTGTGGCTGCCGCCGAAAGAATGGAAAACCCAAGGGGATTTATTAAAAAGCATTACATTTGCGGCTGGGGATTTTTTTATGGCAGGAGAATACACGGAAGACCCGGTAAAAAATTCGGATTATGAAAACAGAGCAAACGGCGGTTTTTACGATTATTTGAACAAAAGCAGGGATTATGTATTCCTGGTAACAAACGTAAAAGGCCCTTATACAGTTATCCCACACTTTGAGATTGGAGGGAAATAACATGGCAGGAAGAACCTTTCATTTTCCTAAATGGTCTCTGGTCGAAGGTGATATCCGAGTGGATATAAATTTGAACCGGTTTGAAAAGCAGTACCAGGATGCGCAAATTTATCTTGACAGGGAAGTTATGAATGGCATGAAGCCGTATATGCCGCTTAGAGACGGAGCGCTTGTGAATTTAACAAGCGAACAAAGTGCGGTATATCAAGGTACGGGTAAAGTGTACGCAGCCTATACCCCTTACGGCAGATTCCAATACGAAGGAAAGATAATGGTTGACCCTGTGACGGATTTGCCGTGGGCGCGAAAGGGTGTAAAGAAAGTGCCGACAGACGAGGCCCTTACTTACAGCAATTCAAAAGCTACACCACATTGGTTCGATACAGCAAAAAACAACCATGGACAAGCATGGATACGAGGGGTGAAGAGAATTGCAGGAGGCGGATAAACGCAAGCCATTCAAATATGACGTGGACGGCTACGACATTATTACCAATGCTATCAACGATTTGCTTAATCAGTATCCGGGGCTCTTGGAGGGTGAACAGATTAAGTTTTCAACCCTGGGGGAGGAGAGTGGGATTGCCTTCTATCCCGTTACAGGCGCCGCTATTTCCAGTGAGAAAGTATCCGTCACCGGGAAAGTGAATCAGCTTTGCAACTACCCGTTTTATATTGTGTACCGGACAGCGACGGAATCGGCGAATTCAAAAATAGATATAAAAGAATTTTTGGACAACCTGGGGCGGTGGCTGGAAAGACAGACAATAAAGATAGGCAGTGAAACTTATAAGCTGCCGGGATACCCGGTGCTGACAGACGGCAGGACTATTACAGAGATTGTAAGGCAGGCACCAGCGTATCTGGACTATGTAAACGAAAACAATGTACAGAACTGGGTAATAAGCTTTGTATTCAGATACAGAAACATTTTTTACAGGAATAAATAACATAGCTGCAAGGACAGCAGAAAGGAAAACATATGAAATTAAATCGTGAAGCATTTATGCTCTATCTTGATTCTACATTTAAAAAAGTAACAGCAAGCGCGAAATGGGTTCTTATCGGAGATGATATCGAAGAACTTTCCACAGAGCTGAACCCGGATATGGAAACTACAAAGAATATCTTGGGACAGACAAAAACAAAAGATAACGGATATGAGCCTACCACAGACGCAGACCCGTTTTATGCAGACACGGATAATGAACTGTACAAACCGCTTAGAGATATTGCTCTGGAAAGAAAGAAAGGCGCAGCCTGCCAGACCCTTACGTTAGAGGTAATTATCGAGGACACAGCGGCAGAAAACCACCTGGCTTTTGTGCAGGAAGTTATTGTGAAGCCACAGAGTTATGGTGGCGACACGGCCGGATTAAATATTCCGTTTAGTATTTCAGAGGACGGAAAACGTACAAAAGGGTATGTCACAGCAGCTTCTTTAAAAACAGGAGCGCCGGAATTTAAAGCCGGGGAAATCCCAAGCTGAACAGACACAGATAAGGAGAAAAAACATGGGAAATCAGAACAACCAGAACAACGACATCATTATCGACGATGGAAGTAAGGTCTATAACATCAAGAATAAGCATGGAAAGTTACTTGGGAAATTCGTTTTCAGACCGTCTGATACAGGAATTGTAAACCGCTATGAGGAAGTGGCGAAATTCTTTAACGATTTGCAGTTACCGGATAATTCAGAGGAAACAATGCGGGCGGCGGAGAAGGCATTGGTGGAACAGGTAAGCTATCTTATCGGCGCAGATGCACAGGAAGCATTTTTCGACATTTTGTCCCCGCTTTCCCCTTTGGCCTCCGGGGAATTGTTTGTAGAAAACGTCCTCACGGCGATTGCAAACATCGTTGAAAAAGAATTTGAAGTGCGCAGTAAAAAGGTACAGCGTCGCATGAACAAATATGTGACGAAGTACCACCGATAATGGACGCTTGGAAACTCCCGGTTTCCATTGATGTTTGTGGTAAGGAGTATTCGATTCGGACGGATTTTCGGGTTGTGCTGGACGTACTGACAGCTATGAATGACCCGGAAATCTTATCTCCAGACATGACAGAAGACGAAAAGCAGTGGGAGAAAATCCTTACCATGCTGCAGATACTGTATGTGGATTTTGAGGACATGCCACCGAAGGACTGGAAAGAAGCAGCAGAAAAAGCAGTGGATTTTATTGATTGCGGAATAAAGCCGGGAGATAGTCCGAAGCCTCGGCTTATGGACTGGGAGCATGACGCTCCAGTTGTAATCCCGGCAATTAATAAGGTTGCACATAAAGATGTGCGGTCAGAAGCGTATATGCACTGGTGGACTTTCTTCGGACTATACATGGAAGTCGGGGAGAGTACATTTTCCACGATTGTGAGTATCCGGGAAAAGAAACGCAAAGGAAAAAAACTGGAAAAATGGGAGAAAGATTTTTGCAGAGATAACCAGAAACTGGTTGATTTTGAGAAAAAACAGAAAGTAGAACGCAGCAAAGAAGAGAGAGAAGCCCTCGATTTGCTGTTTGGAAAAATATAGAGCCAGACGCCAGACGCAGAGCCGAATAAGAAAAGGTGAGAATATGGCAGAAGCTGACGGATCTATTATTATTGATACCGAGATAGATACAGACGGAGCCAAGGTTGGAAGTAGAGAATTAGAGAATCATCTGCGGAAAGCAGCGGCAAAGGTTAATGACCTTGGGGAAACAACCAAGACAGCCCTTAATAAACAAATAGATTCTTTCGCAAAACTGAATAGAGAGACAGCGGCCCAAAAAGAGAAAGTTGATGAATTAAGAAAAAAAGTTGCCGAGTATGGTAATCAAAAAATTCCTACACAGGAATATAGAGAGATACAGCATTCCATAGCTGCGGCAACAGAAAAAATGAATCGACTGATTGAATCACAGCGAAAATTTGTTGACTTAGGTGGTTCTGCAGATAGTAAGCGATACAAAAGCCTGCAATACGATATTGATGAACTGGCAAATACGATTAAATATGCAAAAGGGGAATTAAGAGAGTTAGAGAGTGCTGGCAAAGCATTTACGCTTGGCAACAAAACGGAAAAAGCGGCCGCAGATATGAAAAAAGTAGAGGCGGAAGAGAGAAAACTTGTCAGCATGACAGAACGTCTCAAAACTGCATATTCTGGTATTAAGGGACAAGTAGAAGATTATAAAAAATCACTGTTTAAAACAGATAATGCTCAAAAAAGAGCGGCAACGTCGGGGCGGAAATTTTCAAAAACCCTTAAAGACACCGGAAAGTCTGCTAAATCCGCCCAATTTGGTATTGGGAAAATGTTGGGGACATCCCTTTTGTTTAGCTTTGTATTCCGGGCAATAAGCGCAGCAACGAGCGCGATTAAAGACGGATTTACCAATCTTGCGCAATACTCTGGCAGTACAAATAAAAGCATATCCATGTTATGGAGTAGCCTGGAACGCTTAAAGAACAGCCTTGCTACAGCGTTTGCACCTATCCTGGATGTTATAGCGCCTATCTTAACAAAGTTTATAGATATGCTCTCTACAGCGGCGAGTTATGTGAGTATGTTCTTTGCGTTCTTGTCGGGAAAAAGTACATACACAAAGGCAGTTGCGGTACAAAAGGATTATGCTTCCAGTCTGCAGGATACAGCGACAGGGGCAAAAGACGCCGCGGAGGAAACAGAAAAGGCAGCAGAAGCAGCAGAAGATTATCTTTCCCCGCTGGATGATATAAACCGCTATACGGAACAAAGTAGCAGCAGTAGTGGAAACAATGGTGGAGGGAACAACGGAGGCGTTGGAGGAACTATCCCAGAAGGCCCGTTCTTTGAAGAAGTCGAAATTACGGACATTCCTATCCTGCAAAAGGTAAAAGATACTTTGGCAAGTCTTTTTAAGCCATTTAAAGAAGCGTGGCAGGCAGAAGGAAAAAATACCATTGACGCTGCAAAATATGCGCTTTCAAGCCTGGGAGATTTAGCAAAGAGTGTAGGCAGAAGTCTTCTTGAAGTATGGACAAATGGAACAGGAACGCAAATGTTATCTACCATGCTCAGAATCGCACAGCAGGTTTTGATTCTGATTGGGAACATTGCCACGAAGCTGAAAGAAGCATGGGAAACGAACAATGTCGGAACACGAATTATACAGGCCATAGCGGACATTATACAGACGGTCCTTGATTTTGTGGAAAGGATTGCAAAGGCGACGGCTGACTGGGCGGCAAATTTAGACTTCTACCCATTGCTGGAATCCATTGCAAGACTGCTGGAATCCATTAAACCGATTGTAAAGACTATAGGAGATTTCCTGTATAAAATTTATACCACTATCATTCTCCCAGTGGCAAAATTCCTGATAGAAACAGCTCTTCCGGCTATTATAAATGCTTTGGCAGGATTGTTTGAATTTCTGGGTAAACACCAATGGATTATTGAGGCTGTCGGTGCGGCTCTAATAGGGGCTTTTGCGGCCGGAAAAATAATCCCACTGATAATGAAAATAGTAACTGCCGTGAAAGGGCTGATTACACTGTTTGGTAATGCGGGGCTGATTGGTGTTATCGGTAAGATAATAAGTGTTATTGGTAAACTAATCCCGGGAATCGGTGCAGTAATTTCAACTTTAGGTGGCCCTCTTACTCTGGCAATCATTGCAGTTATTGCGGTAGGAATCCTTTTAATAACACACTGGGACGATATAAAGGCAGCAGCCGCTGAACTCGCAGAGCAAATAAAATTAAGATGGGAAGCAATAAAAACAACAACAGAACTTATTTGGAACGGCATTAAGCAGTTCTTGAGCGATACATGGGATTCCATAAAGCAGAAGGCTTCTGACATCTGGAATGGCATTACAGGTATTTTACAAGGTTTTGATGATTTCCTAAGTGGAATCTTTACGCAGGACTTCCAGGAGCAGTTTGGCGTTATGGGAGACATCCTGGAGGGATTTTGGAGCAGTGTAGAGCATATATGGAGTGGAATTAAGAATACCTTCAGTGGAATTATTAATTTCATTAAAAATGTTTTCACACTGAATTGGAAAGGTGCATGGCAGTCTGTAATAGACATTTTCTCCGGTATCTTTGAAACTCTGGGAGGTATTGCGACAATGCCATTAAATACGATTATAGGTGTGGTAAACACCATAATCCGTGCGATTGCATCGGGGTTAAATGCGGTAATCCGTATGCTTAACAGGATTCACTTTACAATTCCAAGCTGGGTACCGGGATTTGGTGGAAACAGTTTCGGCTTTAGTATTTCGACAATAACCCCTCCCACCATTCCATATCTTGCGTCTGGCGCCGTTATTCCGCCGAACAAGGAATTCATGGCAGTATTGGGAGACCAGAAGTATGGAAACAATATAGAGGCGCCAGAGGGGCTTATAAGACGTATTGTGAGAGAAGAAACCGGAGGCGGCAACGGAAATAAATATGAGGTGAGTGCAAAGGTAGGCAGACGAGAAATTATGCGTATTATAATTGATGAAGCGAAGACAATGCAAATGCAGACAGGGAGAAATCCCTTTGAATTGGCATGATTGAGAGGTGGAGAGAATGGCACAGAGACATTTGATGTTTGATGACTACGAAGCGCCGGATGTTGATGAAGACGGTTATTCCGTAAGCGAGGCGGTGACATCTGATTCAAACCGGACAAGGACCATGAAAGGCTATATGAAAGGTGGAGTTCTCTTCACCGTCGAGGCCTACAATTTAAAGTGGAGTAATATTTCGGCCAAAGCTGCGGCAGAAATTAAGAAAAGGGTTCTCGGAAAAGAAAAGTTCCAATTTTACCACTTTAATACTTATACTGCCAGGTGGGAAACGGGACCGTTTATGGTAAATAACATAGAAACATCGTTTTACTCTCTGGTAGACGGAGAGGAAACAGTAAAAGAATTAAGTTTCCAGGTAACAGGCATAAACCCCTTAAGAATATAGGTGAATTATGAAGAATGTAAGCTACGATTTTAAAGAGATTATCCATAACGGCGGACCGTTTTACGCATATGCCAAAGTTGTGCTGGCAGACGGGCAGAAGTTAGAACTTAATTCCGAAAGAGATTTTTTGCTGGACGGAAACGGATACTCGGAGTCCGGCGGGGCAAGTTCATTCCCTCTTGGTATAGCAGCAGCCAAAACCATGAGGATTGCCCTTGATAATTCGGAGCAGCAGTATTCCGAATACGATTTCTATTATGCGCGCATTACGCTGTACACAGAAGCCGAATTGCCGAATGGCACAACAGAACAGATTAAGGAAGGTACCTTCACTGTCACTTCTCCTGTAGCAAACGGTGACACAATAGAAATTGAAGCCGTAAATGATATGTATAAAACCAACATTACATATAGCCCAAGCATTGCTTTTCCGGCTACAACGATGCAGATTTTACAGGATGTGTGTAAGCAATGCAACTTAGTTTTAGGCAGCCCGTCCTTTACGAACCAGAATTTTATTGTAGAAAGCATAGAAAAGGACCTGCTCTGCAGAGAAGTGATAGGGTATATAGCCCAGATTGCGGGCGGAAATGCGGTATGCGATGAGAACAATAGACTGTTGATTAAGACCTACGATTTATCCATATTTGAAAGCCAGGAATATATTTCGGGCGGAGAGTTTGGAGAAACAGCTGAGGACACGACATTCGGCGGAGATTTCGGGGAAACTGTACAGGATATCATTTTTGGGGGAGAGTTTGGAGATAACGATGACTACCATGTGCTGTCAAATTTTCCGGAAGAACCAGAGATTAGTACAGATGATGTGGTTATTACTGGATTGTCTACTACATACAAGAAAGTTGTAAATGGGGAAGAGCAGGAACTGGAATACCTTTATGGGAAAGAGGGATATGTTCTGAGTATTGACAATCCGCTGATATCCGGCAAGGAACAAGAAGCATTGGGGCTGATAGGGAAGTGGATAGTAGGAATTGAAGTGCGGCCGTTTACAGCCACACACACGGCATATCCTACCGCTGAATTCATGGACCCGGCTTATGTTGTTGATACAAAAAACAATGTATACGAAACGTTTCTGACGGATATAGAGTTTGAATATATGTCAACGACAGCGTTTTCCAACAGTACAGAAAGTCCGGCCAGAAACAATGCAGACTATTTTTCCCAGGCAGGCGCAGCTTATAGAAAAGCCAGAGAGGAACTGAGCAAGCAGAAAACAGAATGGGAAAAAGCCATGGAAGATTTGAGCAGCAGGCTTGAAAACTCCTCTGGCCTATATATGACAGCAGAAAAGCAGTCTGACGGCAGCTCTATCTACTATATGCACGATAAACCCACAAAAGAACAGTCGAAAATTGTTTGGAAAATGACAGCAGAGGCTATGGCAGTATCTACAGACGGAGGAAAGACCTGGAATGCCGGATTAACTGTGGACGGTACACTGATAGCAAAAATTTTAAATGCTATTGGAATAAATGCGGACTGGATTAATTCCGGTACTGTGAGCGCAGATAGGATTTATGGCGGTACTCTGACGTTGGGCGGAAAAGATAATAGGTATGGAACACTCCAAGTTTTGGATAGCGATGGAGAAGTTCGGGGTGTATGGGACTATCTCACTTTAAAACTAAAAGATAAAAATGGTTCGGTTGCTCAACCCGCAATTCAGGTTATATCTTCCCAGAATAATAACGAAACAAAAATTTCGGGAGGATACTTTAGCGTTAAGTATGGACAAAAAACCATGCTTTATATCTCGGATGATTTAAATTATGTACGCACTGAAAAATTACAAAGCTATGGGTTTGAGAGCGTTGGTGATGCTAAAATTTCTGGAAACTTAACTGTTGCACTCAATGCAAAATGTAATTCAATGGACGCTAGCTCTGCAAACATTTCCGGAACTGTAAACACCAGGTGGGTAAAAGCCTCGGATGCAATCTGGGCACAGAATTTTTTCGTTAACGGCGGAGGAACAAAAGCAAAAATATCGAAAACCCAAAATTTCGGAGATAGAGTTCAACATTGTTACGAAACATCATCTCCATATTTCGGAGATATAGGACAAGGATATTTAGATACAAACGGAGTGTGCAGAATATTCATTGAGGATGTATTCATTGAAACAATCAATACAGAGTGCGAATACCAGGTTTTTCTTCAAAAGGAAGGTCAAGGGGATATATGGGTGGAAGAAAAAGAAACACTTTATTTCATCGTTAGAGGCACTCCTGGTTTGAAATTTGCATGGGAATTAAAAGGGATACAGAGAGGATTTGAAGCCCGGAGACTGGACAGGGTTGAAGTTGAGTCCGATGAAAGAAAAGATATTGATTATGCGCTTAATGCGGCAAAGTTTTATGAAGAAATCCAGCATAACAACTATGCAGGAGAAGGATATAGCTTTTATATGAATTACATAAATGATTTAAGGAGGCAATATTATGCGTAGAATTTCTAGCGTTACAATTTTTCCAAGCGGTGATGGAACTGTGGTGTCATATACATACTCAGAAATTGATGATAACGGTATTCCGGTAAAGCAGAATGTCCGTAAACAGTTTATTATACCGGACGGACGAGACGACTTGGAAAATGCGTTCAAAACACTGAGACAGGCAGCTATGGAAAATGTAACCGTGACGGAAGGTGAATAAGAATGGCAATTAAAAAAACGCGGCAGCGGCAGCGAGGCGGCCCATACAGCAAATTTGATAAAACAAAAACGCTGCCCCGTGAATTCCAAATTGTGGAATCTGGGGACCCGAATACCAAAGATGGACGGGCTGTATACATAGCTTTTGAAGCAGGAGAACCGAAAAGGCTGTCTACCTACGAAGATATGCAGGAAGATATCGATAATGCAACAGAAGAGATACAGGGAACGCTTACATCCGGTGTAGATAAGAAAATAAAAGAGGCAGACGCTGCCATAACATCTGCCAAAAGCGCAGCAACAAAAGCGAATACGGCGACCACAAATGCAAATACGGCAACGGATAGCGCAAATAAAGCCGCAGATAATGCGAATAAAGCAGTTGAAAACATACAGAGTAAAGTTGCAATAAATGACAAACAGCCCTCGGCCACAACCGCATATAGTGGAAATAAAATAGAAACAGAATTTTTGAAAAAAAATGGGGATTCTTCCGAAACCACTGTAACGTTTGAAGTAGCAACGCAGAGGGCAAATATCCAGCCGCAAGATACCTTGGAAATTGCATTTGGAAAACTGGCAAAATTCTGCGGAGATTTAAAATCACATGCTTTTGCGGCGCCAGTGAATAACCTGGCCGGAACAAATCCGGATTTGGCATTGGCGGCACCTATGGGGAAAGAACTTAAGGGTGAGATTGATGCGCTAAACTCCGCTTTAACGAACGGTAAAATATATAATGCAGGGGACTATGATGCAAATATATTAACATACGCAGAAACCCTTCGAGATAATTCGTTTACTATAATTCGATATCGTGGATATAGCAGCACTGGCGAATCTATTAATGCAGCCCCCACAAATGCATCAGGGGCAGCAATTATTATTAGGACCTCCATTAATTACATGGCAATTATAGCTATTCCATTCGATAACACAGGTGTATATAGCCGTGTTAAAGATAATGGAACGTGGAAAGCTTGGACACACTAAATTAAATTTAACTCATAAATATTAGTAACGTAATGGCAATTTCCCCTTCGTACGGTGTGCCGGATAAATTACTACATTTTATAGTTGCGATATTTTTAGATACATTCGCGCTCGTTATTACCGCTGCACTTGCGGACTTTAATTGAGCAATAACGTCACCAGCCGTTTTTTGGTACGCCGAAGATATGGTATTGAGATTTACGGTTGCTGCTCCACCTACGAATTTAAGTGTTTGGTCGGTTACTATAAGTGTTGTATTTTTATCGGAACCTAAAACGATTTTATTCATTAAAGCGGAGTTTTGTGAATTGGATTTTACAGGCAAACAATCATTTACCAAAAAGTAACTTAAAATTGTAATTTAAAAGAAAGGAAAAAAACTATGGAAAAAATTGTATTAAAAGATAATACAGAAATCGAAATTTTACCAGGAGCAAGCCTGGGAGAAACCACAGTAATTGTACCAGATTTTGCAGATTTAAAAACAGTGGCAGAAGCCCTTACGAAAGAAGGGAATCTGGATACCGTGCAGTACAAAAGCGAAGAACAGGTGACCGGAGAATATGCAAATATGAAACTGGAAACACCGCTGTTTAAATCTGTGGACTATACACAGGAAAAGAAAGTAATTGCGGTATTTGGAATTCGGGAGAAAACAGAACTGGAAAAAGAAATTGATGAAATTAAAGCGCAGCAGGCAGTCCAGGACGGAGCAATTCTGGATTTAGCCGGAATGGTAGGGGGTGAAGCATAATGGTAGCTTTTTATGTTATGAAAATTAAAGATGGGACGATTGACATTGACAATGTACCGGTAAGATGGAGAGAAAAAGTGGAAGCAGAACTGCAGAAAGAATAAGGTGAGAAAATGGTAACAGTGGTATTTAATCCAAGAGACACCAGCGCAAGTAAGTATAGCGCTTTAAGCCAGTATGATTACGGACAAGTCCTGCGCATCCAGGGCTTAAACCTTCCGGCAGCGGTGAAAATCGACTTTGCATTGCAGCCAAAAGGCGGTACATCCGTACCCCGTATAGGGATTACCAAAGACGGGGTTACAGATGTGATTATCCCGGACAGTATGCTGGAAAACAACGACAGCACAGATGATTACAACATCTACGCATTTGTATTTTTAACAGATGCCACCAGCGGCCAGACGGAATACCGGATTACTTTAGGGGTAAAGGCCAGACCGAAACCAGAAGTTCCAGGCGGCACAGATAACCCGGACATTTTCCACGAGGCGGTGCAGGCCGTCCGGGAGGCAGCAGAGCAGGCGGCAGAATCCGAAAAGCAGGCAGAAGGCTGGGCACATGGCCGGGAAGACCTGCCGGAGAGAGCGGAGGATAATGCCAGGTATTACGCTGGACAAGCCCAGGAAGATTCCCGGAAGACGGCAGAAGACAGAAAAGAAGTAGAACGTCTGGTAGAATCCGTGTCCGGGATAGACGAGCAAGTGGCCAAAGTAGAGGAATTATCTAAAAACGCACAAGAAGCAACTACGCGGGCGGAAACATCCGCAGAACAGGGAGAAATACATAAGCAGGCAGCCCAAAATGCCAGCACCGCAGCACAGGCGGCAGCAGGGAAAACAGCAGAGGATAGAGCAGTCGTACAGAAAACCAAAGAAGCTGTGGAGGAATTAAGCACACAGGTACAGGAAAACAAGGACAGCGTAGATAAGACTGCAAAGGAATTTACTTTATCCGCGCAGCAGACACTTGCAGATGTAAACAACGCCGGACAGACCCAGACAGACCGGGTGCAGACTGCCGGAGAAACTGCCGTGCGAGATATCCAGACTGCACAGAGAACAGCTACAGGAGCAGTAGAAACAGCAAAAACAGAAGCTGTAAAAACGGTACAGACAGAGGGTGCAACACAGACCGGGAAGGTAACCGCAGAGGGAGAAAAACAGGTACAGGCTGTCCAGGCTGCCGCCCAGGAGATTATCGCAGACCGGGGGCAGATACAGACCAACAAAACGGACATTGCAGACCTGCGGCAAAGTAAAGCAGGGGCTATTGTAGAGACGACAAAAGGCAGTATGATACAGGTTGTCGGCAGCGCAGAGGCGTTTATGGAGGGGCTTAAACTGTTCGGGAAGTCCGAACAGATTACTACGACTGGAGCGCAGTTATTTGATGAGTCACAAATAGAACAAAACGATAGCAGAGGTTTTAAGTTTCTTAATCTCGCAGTTGGAGAAGGAAATTTTACACTATCCTCCGATATACCCAAAAGTCCCACAGACCAAAGTGCGTATATTATGCTTATAAGCGGTAATGTAAAAGCATCAACTTCTGAAATTGCCAGCAACTCGAATGGCGTGTATAGCGGCCAGAGCAGGACTTTCCCGTCTAAAGATGGGTATATGACTATCGCATATAGAAACGACTCAAATACCAATAACCTTGTTACTTTTAATAAATATTGGTATATGCTTAATGCCGGAGATACTGCGAAACCATTCGAACCCTACACAGGCGGCAAACCCTCCCCTTCTCCGGATTATCCGCAGGAGATAAAAAATAATGCAGAAAATGGAGAAATAAACGCAAATGTAATTACCGGGAATCTGTTTCCTCTGAACAAATTTAAGGGATATGAGGTTAATAATTCTGCAAAACAGATTACGTTAAACGGAGATAGAATCTTGTTTACTGGTAAAGGCACTACGGGCAAAGAAGACATGGTATTTTTCTTGAACAAAGAAGCAGATAAATTATCTCTTCCGCCGGGAAAATACACGCTGTCTTTTAAGAGCGATAAACCTTACGGCGGAACGAATGGAGAAAACACAGTTGAAATGTATTTGATTGTAGAAAAGAAGAGTGGCACTGTATACCAGAGCACTGGAAATGCGGGCAAGCGAACAGTGGATATAGAAGACGGGGATAAAATGTATTTCCGATTCGATATAAACAACAACTCAATGAGCGCAGAGTTTTACGATATTATGTTTAATCTGGGAGACACACCACTGCCATACGAGCCCCATGACGAACAATCTCTTGCAATCCAGACACCAAACGGTCTTCCAGGCATCCCCGTATCGTCCGGCGGCAATTACACCGACAGCGCAGGCCAGCAGTGGGTTTGTGACGAGATTGATTTGGAACGCGGGAAGTATGTGCAGAGAATAGGTGTAGAAACTAAAAGTGGCGGGTGGACTCTTAAAGAAACGCCAGACATTCCCGGAAGATATTTACAACATAATATAACTGCTAATAAATATAAAAGCAATAATGATATTTCGCTATGTAATATTGCATTATATTCTAGCTGGGGACAACCGCAACCGAAAAAATTTGCATTCGTACTTATAGACAAACGTATTTATATAGCACCTCCAAAAGATATGCAAATCACCGCAGATGAACTTAATGCGATTTTAAATAATTTGGATTATCCAGTAGTGGTAGCGGGGCAACTTAATACCCCAATCGAAACCGACCTGCCGCCAGAAACAATCGCCGCCTACAAAGTCCTACACACCTACTATCCAACCACAGTAGTAACCAATAACGCAAATGCAGATATGCAGCTGGATTACGTGGCAGATACAAAGCTGTATATTAAAAAAGAGTTGGAGAAAATCGTATCCACACAGATACAGAAAACAGCAAACCTACTCTCTTTAATGCCTTTATCCACCCAGGCGGCCATGATAGAGAATGACACAAACAACATCTTAGATAACATGGAGGTAGAAAAATGAACAACACAGTAATTGTAAAACTTATGACAAATCTGATTGAAAAGAAATTTTACAAAACAAAAGACGAAGCTGTTGCCAAGCTGGATGTCTACTTTGCAATGTCCAGAATCTCCGAAGAGGAATATGCAAAGCTTGTACTTCTGGCAGAAGAAACTTATGCAGAAAGTGAGGTAGCATAATGGGATATGTACTGGCATTTGCTGCAGGAGCAGTGTTGGGAGTTGTAATTATGTGCTGCCTTCAGATTAAAAGATAGGAGGTAAGCGCATGGAGATATGGGCAAGACCAAAATAGCAAAAAAGAAATAATACATAGAAAGAGGTGTAGCATGGACGAACAGGAAACAGCGGTAGCCCTTGCGGAAGTAAATAAGGAAATTGGTTCCTTAAAACACCGCATGGACAACGTAGAAAGGGTAGTAAACGTAGTCCACCAGCTGGCGCAGGAAATGGTTGGATTAACAAAAGAAGTAGGTTTTATGAACCAGAATCTTGCACAGCTTACCGTAAAAGTAGCAGAACTGGAAGGAAAGCCAGCAAAGCGGTGGGAATCTGTTGTGCTGGCACTGGTGGCAGCCGCTGCCGGGGCAGTGGCGACAATGATTTTTAAGTAAAGGAGAGAGAATAAGCATGAGAAAAGCTATGCTGAGCCAGCCTATGGCTGGGAAAACGGACGAAGAAATTAACGCAACTAGAGACAAAGCAATTAAAGTATTGCAGGAAAATGGGTATGAGATTGTAAATACCCTTTTTACAGATGAATGGTATAGCAAAGAGAAGATGCAGGAACGTGGTGTTGTTCAGATTCCATTGTGTTTCTTGGCTAAATCTTTGGAGAATATGTCCCTGTGCCATGCTGCATATTTCTGTAAAGGATGGGAAAACGCAAGAGGATGTAAGATTGAGCATGATGCAGCAGTTGCATACGGCCTTGATATTATCTACGAAGAATAAGGAAGGAGTAGTACATATGTTAAAGAATTGTGTATTAAAAGCAAACGTGGATACAAAAGAGTGGTTTAAAGCGGCTGGGGTAAGAGCTGTAAAGACCATGGCACAGACCTTTGTGGCAACCGTAGGTACGGCGGCAGTATTAAGCGCAGTAGACTGGAAAGTGGTAGTATCTGCCTCTGTGCTGTCCGGTATCTTATCTGTTGCCAATTCTGTAGCAGGTATCCCGGAAGTAGAGAGTAAATAAGTTGCGCCGGCGCAACAGCCGGCAGAAAGGAAAATACTATGGAAAAATTATTAATTGATGTAAGCGAACATAACGGAACTATTGACTGGGAAACAGCAAAGAACCATATTGCCGGGGCTATTATCCGCTGCGGATACGGTATGGACATGGCAAAACAGGACGATAAGCAGTGGGCAAGGAACGTGGCGGAATGTGAACGTTTGGGAATCCCTTATGGTGTGTATCTCTACTCCTATGCGACAAATACAGACCGTGCAAAGAGCGAAGCCCAGCATGTATTGCGGTTAATTAAAGGCAGAAAGCTGGCCTATCCGGTATATTTCGATATCGAAGAGCCGGGAACGGAGAGTGCGGCTGTTGCCTGTGCAAAAGCCTTCGGAGATATTATCGAGGCAGCCGGATACTGGTGTGGTGTATATTACAATAAAGATTGGCATAATCGGGTTATTAAAGGCCAGTTAGACCGGTTCGTCCGCTGGGGTGCCGGATACGGTAGTAACGACGGCCAGCAGCATGCCTCTTACAAGCCAAACTTCGGAGAGGACATTTGGCAGTACAGTTCCAAAGGTTCTGTTCCAGGAGTATCTGGTAACGTAGATGTAAATATCTGCTATAGAGATTATCCGGCGGAAATTTTAGGAAGTACACCAGCACCGAAGCCGGAACCACCAAAACCAACAGCGCCAACTTACAAACATAAGGTGGGAGAGCATGTAGTATTTAGTACTTGCTATTCTTCCAGTACAGACCCGAACAGTAAAGCTATCCCGGCGTCTAAAATGGCAAAGAACCACGGCGTCATTACGAAGATTCAGTCCGGCGCGAAGAATCCGTACCTGTTGGACAATGGCCTTTGCTGGGTAAATGACGGCGATATCCGCGGAGCATACCAGGCAGCACAGTATTACACGGTAAAATCCGGAGATACCCTTTCCGGTATTGCTGCCAAGTACGGAACCACTTACCAGCAGCTGGCACAGCTTAACGGCATTGCAAATCCGAGTAAGATTTATGCGGGACAGAAATTAAGGGTAAAATAAAAAGAATCCCCGGCGGCCAGCCGGGGATTAATATTGTATCATCTTCTTCATTATTTCTATGTTCTTACAATAAGGTCA
>ENA-ORTD01000489-ORTD01000489.1-human-gut-metagenome-genome-assembly--contig:-NODE-489-length-36423-cov-6.244363_pt1 | contig 36423 bp, 36 predicted proteins | sample MGYA00241907_ERZ509178 | MGnify/ENA primary metagenome ERZ509178 (study PRJEB26280, sample SAMEA2338793) | human gut metagenome | biome: human gut; feature: human-associated habitat; material: faeces...
GTCTTGCGTGGATTCCCTGTGCATCTGTTACTACATACTTAAATTCTTTCATGATAAATTCTCCTCGTCTTTTTCTTTCATTTTTAGTTTACTTTTTTTACAGCGTTTTGCTTGCCAAAGCGCCGCCATTATTAAAACAGCTTTCGCTATTCTACTGTATCTACAGCAAATAGTGGATCGCCGGCTTTAACTTCTCCCGTTGCAAGGAGACGTACTTTCTGATTCTCTCCCAGTTCTGTACAAAGTACCGGTGAACAAAGAGACGGTGCATGCGAAGTCAGGAATGGAATATCGATCTTCATAAGCGGATCCCCCTTCTTCACTTTCTGACCATTTTCTACAAATACTTCAAATCCTTCACCGTTCAGAGATACGGTATCAATACCGATGTGAAGCAGCATGCCAAGTCCGCTTTCTGTCTGGAACCCAAGTGCATGCTTTGTTTCAAATACGAAAAGCACTTCTCCATCTTCCGGTGCGCAGATCACAGCATCTTCCGGTGTAACAACAGCTCCGTCACCCATCATTTTTCCTGCAAATCCTTCATCCGGACAGGTTGTAATATCGCCTGCCATACCGGTGATCGGACTGGATACAACAATTGTATTTACCACTTTTTCCTGGGTTTCATTATTTTCATTTACAGTATCTGTATTTTCTTCAACTGAATTCTCTTCTGACACAGCAGCGCTCTCATAATATTCATCCGGAGCTGTTTCCAGATAATCTTCCAGTTTAGACTTAATCACAGTTACCTGCGGACCATAAATGATCTGGACACCCTGTCCCTTTTTCACGATTCCTCTGGAACCTGTTGTCTTGATGATCTCATCATTTACGCGGGCTGCGTCATGAACTGTGATACGAAGTCTTGTTGCACAACAATCCACATCACTGATATTTTTCTTTCCGCCAAGCCCCTGTGTGATTGCCTCACTTACCGAATCTGCGGTCCCTGTATTCCCTGCTGTTTCTTTTCCTGCTTCTTTTCTGGCATTTACATCTGCCTTTGTATATAATTTTGTCTCTGTATCATCATCTTCACGTCCCGGTGTCTTGAAGTTAAACTTTTTGATCAGGAAACTGAAGATAAAGTAATACAGGAAGAAATAAATAATTCCAACCGGAATGATCCGAAGCCAGCTTGTCTTTGCATTTCCCTGCAGGATACCGAAAAGGAACAGATCCAGAAAACCACCAGAGAAGGTAAGTCCTACTGCTATATTCAGGATATGCGCGATCATGTAAGCAGAACCTGCAAGCACTACCTGTACAGCAAAAAGTGCCGGTGCAACAAAAAGAAATGAGAATTCCAGCGGCTCTGTAATACCCGTCATCATGCAGGCAAGTGTTGCAGAAAGTAGAAGTCCTCCTGCCTGTTTTTTCTTTTCCGGTTTTGCACAGCGGTACATCGCAAGTGCCGCTCCCGGAAGTCCGAAGATCATAAAGATAAATTCACCTGAGAAATATCTGGTCGCATCTGCGCTGAAATGTGCGATATTTGCAGAATCAGCAAGCTGTGCAAAGAAGATGTTCTGTCCTCCCTGTACCATCTGTCCCGCAACTTCCATTGTTCCACCGACTGCTGTCTGCCAGAATGGCATGTAAAATACGTGATGAAGTCCGAACGGAATCAAAGCCCTCTTAATAATACCAAAAATCAGGGTTCCCAGATATCCGCTTCCGGTTACCAGTCCGCCAAGTGCATAAATTCCATTCTGTACAACCGGCCAGGCAAAATACATTCCAATCCCAACAAACATGTACACCAGTGTAGAAATGATCGGAACAAATCTGGATCCTCCGAAGAATGATAACGCATTTGGAAGAACGATTTTGTGAAAACGGTTATGCAGAGCAGCAACACCAAGTCCTACAATAATACCACCAAACACACCCATCTGTAAGGACTGGATTCCGCAAACAGAAGTGATGGTTCCTTCCAGTACATTCGAAGCGATCGTTCCATCTGCGGTAATCTCTCCTGTGATCACAAGCATTGCATTGATTGCAACATTCATAACAAAGAATGCGATCAATGCAGAAAGTGCCGCTACTTCTTTTTCTTTCTTTGCCATACCGATTGCAACTCCAACCGCGAAAATCAGTGGCAGGTTGTCAAATACAGCACTTCCTACTTTGTTCATGATAATGAGTAACGAATTCAGGATGGTTCCGTCTCCTAAAATTTTCTCCAGACCATAAGTCTGGATTGTGGTAGCATTGGTAAACGAGCTACCGAATCCCAGCAGCAGACCCGCTACCGGAAGAATCGCGATTGGAAGCATGAAGGATCTTCCTACTCGCTGCAATACGCCAAAAATTTTGTCTTTCATTGCATGTACTCCTTTTCCTCAAGAAATTTTAATTACCTGGCTTATGCCTATGATATTATTTTCTTTCGTGGAAGCCTTTTATCCGAATTTTTGACGCAAAAAAGGCACTAACCCCACACAAATATCAAAATAATATCTATGTATGGTTAATGCCTGCCGTACAGTTACACACCAAAATCTGTAACTTACAATAATTTATTTTCCACTAAATGTCAAGCCTTTTCTGAAATTTTCTTTTTATAATCCTACGGACTGCACTAAAAGAATCAGAAGCATCAACGGTGCAATTACCTTGATCATTGCAACATAAAGCTTTTCTCTGCCAAACCTGTATCCGCCAAGTGTCACTTCATCGATGATCACTTTTGGTTTTACAACCCATCCGATCAGAATACAGGTAAGCAGTGCCACCATCGGCATCAGACAGTTATTGCTGATATAATCCATCACGTCCAGAATCTGCGCTACCGTGCCGTTCGGAAGTTTCAGTTCGAAATAAAGCTTGTTGTATCCAAGACATACGATCACACCAACGATCATTCCATATAAAGTAGTCAGGATCGTTCCTTTTTTTCTGGATACATGGAATTTATCCATCATGCTTGATACAATTGCCTCCATAACAGATACAGAAGAAGTAACCGCTGCAAAAGATACCATCAGAAAGAATACAATTCCTACCAACACTCCTGCTGCCCCCATTGCTTTAAATACTTTTGGCAGAGATACAAACATCAGTCCCGGTCCTGCAGACATTCCTTCGGTTCCCATAAAAGTATAAACAGCCGGAATGATCATAAGTCCTGCCAGAAGCGCTACAAGCGTATCAAAAAACTCAATCTGGTTGATCGACTTCATCAGATTGGTCTCTTTCTTCGCATAGGATCCGTAAGTAACCATAATTCCCATCGCCACGCTGATCGAGAAGAAAAGCTGTCCCAATGCATCCATCACAACCGAAAGGAAACTTTTAACCGTCATCCCTCTAAAATTCGGGATCAGGTAAATCGCCAGTCCCTGCATACCGGTTCTTGTCACTCCATCTGCATTTGTATGTTTCAGGGTAAGGGAAAATACAGAAATTCCCGCAATCAGTACAAACAGGATCGGCATCAGAATCTTACTGTATTTTTCAATTCCTTTATTTACTCCTTTATAAACAACCATTGCCGTAATAAACACATAGATCAGCATCCATATGATCGGCTGTCCGACCTGTGTAATATAGCCTGTAAAATATCCGTCTTCTGCTGCCTGCGCCCCATGACCTGTGAGAAATGCCGACAAATATTTGAGTACCCATCCACCAATCGAGCAATAATATGGAAGAATGATAACCGGTACTGCACATGCAAGCACACCGATTCCTCCCCATCCTTTATGCATCTGTTCATATGCAGTAAGCGGACTCTGTCCTGTCTTACGTCCGATCGCGATCTCTGTTGTCAGCAACGTAAACCCAAAGGTAAGTGCCAGTACCACATAGCACAGAATAAACACTCCGCCTCCACCTTTTGCTGCCAGATACGGGAATCTCCAGATGTTCCCCAGCCCGACTGCACTTCCCGCAGCCGCCAGCACGAATCCGAGCCGGTAAAATTACTCCTCTTCTTTTCCATCTTTTCTACACTCCTTTTACAGTGGTGTCTCCATACACACCATCTCCAGCTTTTTAATAATATGATGTGAGTGTCAATAAGTATCAATTGCTTATTTGTGCGAGCACAAACGCAATTGATACTTTTGACACTTACATCATAATATAGAAATTATATTTTCCTATAAGCCAAAAACACCTCCGCCGTATGGCGAAGGTCCCTTCTTTAGCTTTCTTCTTATTTTAACAATCGGATATGGGAAAGTCAATGGAAGTATTTTACTCATTTTCTTGATCTTTTTTACACTGGGGCAGGCTCTCACCTGCCCCTTTATGAGTAGTATATCAATAATTTTTACAAAACGTCTTATTTATGCAGTTGCCGGAAGAACACGGGATAAGAATGACTGCGTCCTTCTCTCTCTTGGTGCTGTAAAAATTGCATCCGGTCTGCCTTCTTCAACAACATATCCGTCTGCCATAAAGATGACCCGGTCTGCCACATCACGTGCAAAGCCCATTTCATGTGTTACAACGATCATCGTCATTCCTTCTTTCGCAAGAGATTTCATAACATCAAGTACATCTCCTACCAGTTCCGGGTCCAGCGCCGATGTCGGCTCATCAAACAACAACGCTTTCGGTTCCATTGCCAGTGCTCTTGCAATGGCAACTCTCTGCTGCTGTCCACCTGAAAGTGTACTCGGATATACATCCGCTTTATCCTTTAATCCTACCTTATCCAGAAGTTCCAGTGCTTTTGCATGCGCTTCTTCCTTATTCATGTGTTTGGTAAGGATTGGTGCCATCATAACATTCTGAACAACGGTCTTAAGCGGAAACAGATTGAATTTCTGGAAAACCATTCCGACTTCCTCACGGAATTTACGGATGTCACAATTCTTATCGAGAAGATTCTTTCCCTCATACTGTACGGTTCCGCCTGTCGGTCTTTCAAGCTGATTGATGCATCTTAAGAAAGTACTCTTTCACGATCCGGAAGGTCCGATGATACAGACCACTTCACCTTCATTGATATTAAGATTGATATCCTTTAATACCTCCAGGTTCCCAAATTTCTTCGACAAATGATTTACTTTAATCATACCAATCACCTCATTTTCCTTTCTATCTGTTTCTGGACAATTATCAGTACCGAAAGTATCACCAGATAAAACGCTGCCAGTGCTGTGTATGTAGGAATTGCTTTAAAGCTCAACGCTGCATACGCCTGTGCCTGATGCGTGATCTCATTAACCGCAATCGCAGATAAAAGTGCGGTATCCTTAACAGAAATGATAAACTGGTTAAATAATGCCGGAAGTGCCGCTTTAAATGCCGGTGGGATAACCAGATGGATCATCGTCTGTGCACTTGTAAGTCCAAGTGATGCACCTGCTTCTTTCTGTCCCGGATCAATGCTCATCAATGCACCTTTTACAATTTCTGAAATAAATGCACCGGAATTCAGTGCGATAACGCCAATTCCCACTGCAGTGCTTCCAATATCGACACCCAAAAGCTTCGGAATTACAAAATATCCGTATAAAGCCTGCACCATAAGCGGTGTCGCACGAATGATCCAAATGTAAACTTCTGCAATTGCTTTCCCTATTTTATATTTCGACTGAAGCAGGTATCCACAGAGGCTTCCGATCAGGAAGCCAATTGTGATACCGACAACAGCAATTAAAATCGTAAGTTTTAATCCCTCAAACATCATTGGAAGTAAAACATTCAAAAAAGTCATATCCATATACTATCTCATCCTATCTTCTTTTTAGTTGCTGTCTGTTCTTTGATTATTCACACCATTTCGCATAGAGTTCATCTGTTGTGCCATTATCAATCAGTACCTTTACAGCTGCATTGATTTCATCATAATATTTGCATTCTTTAGAAATTGCTACGCAATACGGTGCCTGGCCCTGATTAAACTCATCCCCGACTACCTCCAGGTTGCTGTCCGATGTTGTCTTAATATAGAAATATGCTCCAGGTCCATCCTGAATAACAGCATCTACTTTTCCCTGCTCCAAAGATTCATATGCAGTTGTGATCGTGTCATGTACTTCGAGAGTTGCACTTGTAAGGTTCTTGCTTGCATAAGTATGAGATGCGGTTCCCTTTTCAACGGCTATTTTTTTATCCTTCAGATCATCAACACTCTTAATTCCTTTATCGTCATTTTTATTTACCATAACGACCTGACCGGAATCACAATAGATATCACTGAAGTCCATAACTTCTTTTCTTTCATCTGTTGCACAAAGTGCTGCTGCTCCGATGTCCAGTTTATTTTCAGCAAGTGAAGTAGTAAGTGCCGAATAATCCATTGCCTGAAGACCACCATCGATTTCGAATCCCAGAAGCTCCTGCAGATCATTTAACAGATCAACATCATATCCGATCAGCGTCTTTCCGTCCTCATCATAGTATGTAAATGGTCCGAAAAGTCCGGTTGTTCCGACTTTCAGTTTGACACCTTTCATGCTGTCCTTCAGCTCGTCTTCTGTATATTCTTTCTTTGTATCAGAAGTTTCCTTTGTATCTTCTTTTTTACTTCCACATCCTGCTCCAAGTACTGTTACCATTGCTGCACACATTAAAACTGCTATTAATCTTTTTTTCATAATAATAATCCTCCTTAACTGTGTAGTGAAAACGTAAGGGCGCATCACAAATTCTTTTGTAATGCGCCCTTGCATTTCCGTCCGCAGACACTCTCTCGTTCCCGGGATTGTTTGAGAAATTACTTTGCACTTCTGATTACTTTCTTTTCTGAAATACAAAAAGGATGCCGCATCTGATGCGACATCCTTGTCTGTTCTGTTCTTTATGAACTTGTGATTATTTTACCGTACTTTCACACTTTAGTCAATGAAACTTTTATCCAAAAATGCCAGTTTTATATGTTTCTTTTAAGTAAATTTTCACAAAATTGATTTTCTATAGTATATGTGATACACTATTTTCAGATCCAAACTGACTGCAAAGGAATTCCTGCGCAAAAAGAATACAAAAAAGGAGATTACAAAAAATATGAGTCTTAACAGCACCCCTTCTGCAGATCGTGTACATATCGGTATCTTCGGTCGCAGAAATGCCGGAAAATCCAGCATCATCAACGCTATCACCGGACAGAATCTTGCCATTGTATCTGATGTTCTCGGAACAACTACCGATCCGGTTCCAAAGGCAATGGAACTTCTTCCCCTCGGACCTGTCGTGATCATTGACACCCCGGGGCTTGACGACATCGGAGAACTCGGTGAACTGCGTGTCAAAAAAGCCTATCAGATTTTAAACAAAACAGATATCGCTGTTCTGGTAATCGATGCCTCTCTTGGCATGACACCAGAAGATTTATCCATCTTAAAGAAAATACAGGATAAGAAGATCCCTTACGTTGTGGTAAAAAATAAATCTGACCTCTGCTCTTCTGCTGAAAATGGCGCAGTCTGTCCGAATCTGGATTCTATGTCGGATGCTTCTTTTCATATAGATGCTTCCAACAGTATCGAAGTCAGCACAGTAACCGGATACCATGTTCATGAATTAAAAGAACTGATTGCAAGCCAGGCTCCGGAAGAAGATCAGGATAAATATCTCGTCCGCGATCTTTTAAATCCAAATGATTTTGTCGTTCTGGTCGTCCCGATCGACTCTGCCGCCCCAAAAGGACGTCTGATCCTCCCGCAGCAGCAGACCATCCGCGATGTACTGGAGGCTGGTGCAATCTCTATTGTAACCCGTGACACAGAATTGAAGGAAACACTTTCGTCTCTTGGCAAAAAGCCACGCCTTGTCATCACCGACAGCCAGGCATTTGCCAAAGTGTCTGCCGATACACCGGAAGATATTCCACTGACCTCTTTTTCCATCCTGCTTTCCAGATACAAAGGAAATCTGAAGCTTCAGGTCGAAGGCGCACAGATGCTGGACAAGTTGGAAGATGGTGACAAAATTCTCGTCTGTGAAGGCTGCACCCATCACAGGCAATGTGATGACATTGGAACAGTGAAGCTTCCTCGCTGGATCCGCCAGCATACCGGAAATAAAGACCTGCACTTTGAATTCACAAGCGGAACCGAATTCCCGGTAGATCTCTCACCTTATAAACTCATTATTCACTGTGGTGGCTGCACCCTGAACGAACGCGAAATGCAGTATCGCCTCAAATGCGCCGAAGATCAGGGCGTACCGATCACGAACTACGGAACCGCTATTGCTCACCTGAAAGGGGTATTGGAGCGGAGTCTCATACCGGTTAGAGGAAGTTTGGAATAAGGCTACGGGCGAAGTGGGGACGAGGTGACGGTTTCACGCCGGTCTTCATCGCCTGCATTCTGTAAAATTTAATCGGGACGGAAGTTGCGACACCGGACTGATTCGCTGGAAAATCTGATGATTTTCCGGCTCAGGCAGTCCTCAGATTCCGTACTTGTAGTACGAAATCTGGTCACAATTTCCGTCCCGATTAAATGAACAGACTGCACAGCTCTTACGAATGGCGTGAAACCGTCACCTCGTCCCCACTTCACCCTTACGTTATTCAAAGCTTCCGCATTGGCGCATCATAGATGCGCCTCGCTGTGGATGGAAGGATTGTTTGTTCAGAATTGAAATCCATTCTTATTATATTTACTTTTGTTCTGACTTATATGTTATGAGTGATTTTGTTTTGGTATAGACACACATAACGGTTGAATAAAGCTTAAAGCCAGGTATCATTTTAAATTGGCTGCAGCGCCCAGGGCGTCGGATCACGGTGTGGATTTGACGGTATATGGCGGCGTGTTACAGCCTGTTAATGAAAAAAAGAGAAAAGTGTGATCGGATTTCGTACCCCAAGTACGAAATTCCGAAGACTCCTGAGATGGAAAATCATCAGATTTTCCGTCGAATGAGTCTGGTATCACACTTTTCTCTTTCTTTTCATGTTACAGGCTGTTCACGCCAGAGTCCACCGCCAAATCCACACCGTGATCCGACGCCCGTCCCTGCAGCCAGATTTTCAATTAAATATTCTCAATTCTCTTGATCGCTTCCAACGTATTCTCGTAACTTCCAAATGCTGTCAGGCGGAAGTATCCTTCCCCGCTCGGTCCAAATCCTGATCCCGGAGTTCCAACTACATTTGCTTTTTCAAGAAGGAAATCAAAGAATTCCCATGAAGTCATGTTATCCGGCGTCTTTAACCATACATATGGTGAGTTCACTGCTCCGGATACTGTGTATCCGGCATTCTTCAGACCTTCATAAATCGTTCTTGCATTCTTCTGATAGTATGCGATCTGCTCTTTTATCTGTGCTTTTCCGGCCTCTGTATAAACAGCAGCTCCGGCTTTCTGTACAATATAAGGTGCTCCATTGTATTTTGTTCCGTGACGTCTTGCCCACAGCGAATGAAGCATCACATCTCCACACTTAAGGTCTTTCGGAATGATTGTTGCGCCAAGACGTACTCCTGTAAATCCGGCATTCTTAGAAAAACTTCTAAGTTCGATTGCACAGGTTCTTGCTCCTTCACATTCAAAAATACTGTGTGGTACATCTTCCTCTGTGATATATGCTTCATATGCAGCATCATAAATGATCACTGCCCCGTTTTTATTTGCATAATCTACCCATTTCTGGAGTTCATCTTTTGTGATAGCCGCTCCGGTCGGATTGTTCGGGAAGCATAAATAGATCATATCCGGTACTTCTTTTGGCAGTTCCGGTACAAATCCATTTTCTGCTGTACAAGGCATGTAGATTACATTGCTCCATGTTTCTGTCTTTGGATCGTAAGTTCCGGTACGTCCTGCCATTACGTTTGTATCCACATATACAGGATATACCGGGTCTCCTACTGCGATTCTGCAGTCAGGTCCAAAGATCTCCTGGATATTTCCAGAATCACTCTTTGCTCCGTCTGAGATAAAGATCTCATCTGCAGCAATATCACATCCTCTTGCCTGGAAATCATTCTTTGCAATCGCGCTTCTTAAAAATTCATATCCAAGATCCGGTGCATATCCGTGGAATGTCTCTGCGTGTGCCATCTCATCAACTGCACTGTGAAGTGCTTCGATGATCGCAGGTGCAAGCGGCTGTGTTACATCACCGATTCCCAAACGGATGATCGGTGCATCCGGATTCGCTGCTGAGAACGCTGCAACTTTTTTGGCAATATTGGAAAACAGATAGCTTCCCGGTAACTTTAAGTAGTTTTCATTTACACTGTACATATGTCGTCTCCTTTGTGATTTGATCTTTATAGTACACCATCAAATACTTTAACCGCAGGTCCCTCCAAAAATACATGATTCACCTTACGGTCCCATCTGACAGATAACTCTCCACCTAATAATTTAACGATTACTTCCTCATCTGTCAAGTCATTCAGCACAGAAGCCACAACTGCTGCACATGCTCCGGTTCCGCAGGCAAGCGTTTCACCAACACCCCTCTCCCACACACGAATCTCCATCCGGTCCCTCGCAGTCACATGACAAAACTCGATATTTGCCCTCTCCGGAAATCTCGGATGAAATTCTAACTCCCTTCCTGTCTCTTCCAGAGAAATCCCGTTTATCTCTTCTAAAAAGATTACCGCATGCGGATTTCCCATCGAAATCCCGGTCATGCGGTAGTTCTTCTTCTGTACCTCAATCGGATCATTGATCACCAGATCCTTTTCGCTCAGGATTGGAATGCTGTGTGCGTTCAGTCTTGGAACACCCATATCTACCATAGCACCGCAGGCTTTCCCATCCTGAATATGAAGGTGCATGTTACGAATTCCGGATTTCGTCTCGATACTGAGCGTTTCCTTTCCGGTAAGTCTGTAATCATATACATATTTTCCCAGGCATCGGATGCCATTGCCGCACATCCCGGCAACAGAGCCATCCGAATTGTATATCTCCATTTTAAAATCAGACACCTTTGACGGACATATCAGAATCAGACCATCCGCTCCGATCCCGTAATGCCTGTCACAAAGTGTTCTTGCAAATCCAGGTGGATCTTCCACCCTTTCTCTGAAGCAGTTTATACACACATAATCATTTCCAAGACCATGCATTTTTGTAAAAATCATATATCCTGCCTCTTTAATCTCCTTTATTCCGCCATAATACTAAGTACCATCTGAGCTGTCTCCACCATATTGACACCGCTCTCCATACTACATTTCTGCAGATAGCGATGCGCTTCTTCCTCCGTCATATTATTACGTTCCATCAGAAGACTCTTTGCCTCTTTTACAAGTGCCTGCTGCTCCGGATTCCGGTTCTTAAGCTCTGCTCTTCTTTTCTTTCTCCGCCTGCCAATCGATTGTGCCATCATCTCGATCGTGTTCATCAGATCAAATACCTTAAATGGCATCGACAGGCTGATCACTCCCGGCGTCCTGTCACTGCATTTCTCCGGCGATGCGATCAAAAGCATCTCAATCGTACTCGGCAGATAATCTCTCAATTCATTATATAACATATCTGTCATTTTATAACCACAAACTACAATTCCATCATCCAGATTATCTGCCAATTGAACCGCCTGTGCTCCGGTTACCCCCACACCAATCACGTCAAATCCATTTCGTACCAGTATATTGCGAATATTGGTTGCAATCTCCTTTTTTGGAAATACAACAATAATACTGCTCATAATACCAGCCTCCTGCCTTTAGAATTGGAAAGTTTCTTTAGAATTTCTGTAAGTACTCATTAATTTCCCATTCTGTAACCTGAGTGCGGTATGCTCTGTATTCTGCACGCTTTGACTCGATCAGCTTCTGTGACAGTTCTTCTCCCAGTACTTCCTGCATAAACTGATCTTTCTGGAATTCTGTGATTGCTTCTCTTAAGCTTGCCGGAAGCTCCTCAATTCCAAGTGCATTTTTCACCACATCTGTCATTTCGTAAATATTCTCATCTACACTCTCCGGAGGCAGGATCTTGTTTTTAATTCCTTCCATTCCGGCAGCCAGACATACGGCAAGTGCCAGATATGGATTTGCTGCCCCATCCGGACTTCTGAGTTCGACTCTTGTGCTTTCCCCTGATACCCGTGGAATACGGATCAGAGGAGTCCGGTTATTCGCTGACCAGGCAATATATACCGGTGCCTCATATCCGGGAACCAGTCTCTTATAGGAATTCACGATCGGATTTGTGATAAAGCTGATCGCTTTGATATGTTTCATAAGTCCGCCGATAAAATAGTAAGCCTCCTTGCTCAGACCATTCGGATCTTTTTCATCTGCAAAAACATTCTTTCCATTTCTTGACAGAGACATATTCAGATGCATTCCTGAGCCATGGATACCATCCTTTGGCTTTGGCATAAATGTAGCATGAAGCCCGTGTCTTTTTGCGATTGTTTTGGTAACAAGCTTAAATGTCATGATATTGTCTGCTGCATCCATCGCCTCTGTATATTCCAGATCGATCTCATGCTGTGCCGGTGCCATCTCGTGATGAGATGCCTCCACACCGTACCCCATATCTTCCATTGTAAGAACAATATCACGTCTTGCATTCTCTCCCTGGTCCAAAGGTCCCAGATCAAAATATCCTGCACGTTCATTGGAAATCGTCGTCGGATTTCCCGCATCATCCGTCTCAAACAGGAAAAATTCGCATTCCGGTCCTACGTTAAAGTCATATCCCATCTCTTTCGTCTCGGAAAGTACCTTCTTAAGAACATGTCTCGGATCGCTTTCGTAAGCTGTTCCATCCGGTCTGTAAATATCGCAGATAAATCTTGCAACCTTTCCCTGCTGCGGCCGCCACGGAAAAATTTCAAATGTATTCAGATCCGGGTGCAGATACATATCCGATTCTTCGATTCTGGCAAATCCTTCTATCGAAGATCCATCAAACATACATTTATTATCCAGTGCTCTCTTAAGCTGGCTTACTGTAATCGCTACATTCTTCATTGTTCCGAAAATATCGGTGAACTGCAGCCTGATAAATCCCACGTCTTCTTCCTCGACAAGATTCAGGATATCTTCTCTCGTATAATTTTTCATATTCATACAAATCCTCCCGTTTTTACTACTCATAAATAAAATGATGATACCAGGGTCAAAAGGTCAGAAAGCCGATGCAAGCTTGCTTGCAAGAGGATTTTTTACCTTTTCCAACATCAGGTGATGTACATTCGCCAAATGCAGATCCGTTGTGCAAGCACAAATCTGCACTTGGCTCATCGCATCCACAAAAAGGGCGTTCTCAATCCATTTTGAAAACGCCCTTGTTTGTTATATTATAATTTTCGTCTGAATATTTGTCAATACTCTTAGTCTTCTACGAGTGCTGCTGTAATGATTGCCATAGAATAAACTTCTTCTGCATTGCATCCACGGGACAGGTCGTTGATCGGTGCATTAAGACCAAGAAGGATCGGTCCGTATGCATCAAAGTTACCAAGTCTCTGTGCGATCTTATATCCGATGTTACCTGCGTTGATATCCGGGAAGATAAATGTATTTGCCTGACCTGCTACTTCACTGTTCGGGCATTTTGTTCTTGCAACACGCGGAGATACAGCTGCATCAAACTGAAGCTCTCCTTCGATCGGAAGTGAAGGATACAGTTCTTTTGCTTTTGCTGCTGCATTACGCATCTTATCTACATCTTCACCCTTTCCAGATCCAAGTGTAGAGTAGCTTAAGAATGCAACCTTTGGATCGATACCAAAGTGTTTACCACATTCTGCAACTTCCCATGCGATTTCTGCAAGCTGATCCTCTGATGGTTTGAGATTAATCGCGCAGTCACCCATAGCAAGAACTTCGTTCTCACCTGTAGCTGACGGACGAACCAAAATGAAGCAGGAAGATACACAGCTTGATCCCGGTTTGGTCTTGATCAGCTGAAGTGCCGGACGTACGGTATCTGCTGTAGAGTAAGTAGCTCCTCCAAGAAGTGCGTCTGCAACTCCCATCTTAACCAGCATGGTTCCAAAATAGTTGTTTTTCTTAAGTGTCTTTGCTGCCTGCTCCGGTGTAACACCTTTGCTCTTACGAAGTTCGCAGAACAGTTCTACCATCTCGTCAAATCTCTCATAATCATCCGGATCAATGATCTCTCCGCCACGGATGTTGTATCCATACTTTTCAGCTGCTTCTAATACTGCTTCTTTATTTCCAACAAGAATTGGTGTAAGGAAGCTTCCTGCTAAAAGACGGGAAGCTGCCTCAAGAATTCTCTCATCTGTTCCTTCTGTAAAAACGATCGTTTTTGGATTTTTCTTCAGCTCTTGAATCATCATGCCGAAGCCTTTCATATTGTCCATCAAATTGCCTCCTTATTTCGTGTGTTCGATACTTTCACATATACTTTACCACGTTTTTTTGGGATTGCAATTTAATTAAATTTTTAACAAGGATTGTATTTAAAAATAACCAAAAACCGGCGTTTTTTTCTTATTTACGGTATCCTTTATAGCCTTTCAGATTGTTGGCAAGAGCCATAACGATCGTATCTACATCATCTACCATCAGTTTTACACGTTCCGGAATCTGCTCTTCCTCTATCCCGTTTTCATATACATCTTTGAAATAGCCTTCAAAGAGCATACACACCATCCGGTTTAATTTTACTGCATTGTCATATGTAATACCACCAACATTGATACACCGCTTGCACATCTCAAAATCACGTGCCAGAAAGCTTGGTGTCTGAAGCATATTGTAGAAAAAACGGTTAACATTTACAATATCTTCCGGAAACATTTCATAATATTCCCGCATTGCTTCTTTGAGTTTTACATTGTTATACTCAAAAAATAACAGATTATATGCTTCCGGATTATGAAATGCCTCCGTTGCATAACAATCCCACACACCTACATATACCTGCCACATATTCTTCCAGGATTTCTCAGCCTCATTCAGCCTGTCTATGTAACCGGTTAAAATTCTGAGTTCTGCATAGTATAAAAGTTCAGACACATTATCAAAGTACCTGTACAGACTTGCTGATGAGCACCCCATCTCCTTAGCAATCCTGCGGATAGATACTGCCTGAATCCCTTCTTGCTGAATGATCTCATGTGCTTTCTGGATATAATCCCTTCTGGATAATCCTTTAAAATAATTGCTGCTCGTACTCTGCTTCTGTTCTTCCATAGTTGCCTCTCATTTTCCATGTGAATCTCTACACAGATTGTATCCGGCACTCTTCCATACCGAATTCAACCATTTTTTAATTTTAGTCATATTACTCTTTATTATACATGATTCTGTTTTTGATATAAAATAGAAAAAAGCTATAATATTTCATAGCTTTTTTCTATACATTATACATTTAATTTCCCAATTGTAAACAGTTTTTTAACAATGAAAAATAAGCTCCATTTTTGTACCTTTTCCTTCTTCACTTTCCACATGGATTTCTGCGTTATGCAAAAGTGCTCCATGCTTTACAATTGAAAGACCCAGACCTGTTCCACCGGTCTCTCTGGAATGGCTCTTATCCACCCGGTAAAAACGCTCAAAAATACGATCCTGATGCTCTTTTGGGATTCCGATTCCGGTATCCTGGACAATGACTTTTTTCCCATTCAGTGTATTTCCAACCCAGATATTTACTTTTCCATTTTCTTTATTGTATTTGATCGCATTTTCACAGATGTTGTAGATCATCTCATCCAGGATCTGACGGATTCCAAAACATTCCACATGTTCTCCTACCACTTCAACCTGTATTCTGCGTTTTTCTGCCTGAAGTGCCAGACGGCTCACAATCTCCCTTGTCATCTGATACAGATCCACATTCTCTTTTTCAAGCTCCACACTGCCCTCATCCAGCTTTGACAGCTTGATAATATCACCGACCAGGGTGATCATCCTGCTTGCCTCTTTATAGATCCGTTCACTGAATCCCTGCATATCTTCCGATTTTACAAGACCGTTCATCATAATTTCTGCATATCCCGAAATCGAGGTCAGAGGAGTCTTCAGCTCATGGGAAACATTTGCAGAGAATTCTCTCCTCATCTGTTCAATTGCTGCTTTTTCTTTATTCTGCCTGTCAATTCTTTCAAGCAGCGGATGCAACTCTTCATATACATCATTTTCCAGTGGTTCTTCCAGATCCAGATTGTTAATCGGTGCAATCAGCCTTTTCACCTGATGCCTTGTCATAAACCATGCAACACACCCCATCATGACCCCGATCGCAATCATATACGGTAAGATCATAAATGCTGTATTCCAGACCGTATCCATGCCTCTTGACACACGCAGGACAGAGCTATCATCCATCTTCAACGCATAATAGTACATCTCCTGTCCTTTGCTGTCTGACATACGGATATCCTGCCCACTGCCATTTGCCAATGCCTCTTTGAATTCTTTTCTTGATTTGTGGTTTGCCAGCGTTTCCTGATCATCTCCGGTATCATAAAGTACTTTTCCGTCTTTATCGATCCATGTTACCCGGGTGTTCTTACTGACCTTATCCATGGTGCCAAAATATTCTTCTCCGGATATATCTATTGCCGCCCGGATATATTCTGCCTCCTGAACCAGTTCACTGCGCCGGATATCCAGCGCCTGCCGGTAAATAACCAGAGTAACCAGAATATATGAGATCAGGAGTGACATCGTAACCACAAAAATCATACTTTTCTGGATTCTATTTCGCATCGATCTCTCCTATACGGTATCCCACTCCCCGGACAGTCTCAATATATTCTCCTGCCTGTCCCAGCTTCTGGCGCAGGGTTCTTACATGGACATCTACCGTTCTGGTCTCACCGTCAAAATCATATCCCCAGATTTCTTCCAGTAATTTATCTCTTGTCAGAACAATATTCTGATTCTCCATAAGTTTTCTCAACAGCTCATATTCTTTCAATGTTAATGCTACCGGTTCTCCCGCTACCGTTACTTCATGCTTTTTACGGTCCATGCGGATCTCACCCAGCACATAGGTATCATCCTCTTCTTTTTTTGATGTCCGTCTGAGTACTGCACGGATTCTGGATACCAGTTCCATCATTCCAAATGGTTTGGTCACATAATCATCTGCTCCCGCATCCAGTCCCATGACCTTGTCATATTCTGCACCCTTTGCCGTAACCATGATGACCGGAATATCTTTGGTTCTCCCGGAAGTCTTCAGCTTCTTCAGGATCTCCATTCCATCTTCTCCAGGGAGCATGATATCAAGCAAAATCAGCTCTGGCAGTTCCTCTGCCAGAGCTTCAAAGAATGATGTGCCTTCTTCAAATCCACGGGCCTCAAATCCCGTAGTCTCAAGTGTATATACTACTAATTCCCGGATGTTCGCTTCATCCTCCACACAAAAAATCATTCTCGTTCTCCTTTAATTTCTTTTAGATTGCAGTTCCGCCTGCATGAATACCTGTAATTGAAAATTCAACCCACTCTGCAATATTTGTTGCATGATCTCCGATCCTCTCCAGATATTTCGCAATCATGATCAAGTCGATTGCCTCATCTCCGGCACTTCCTTTGTGATCGGAAATAAATTTTACCAGATCTCCTTTTACCAGATCAAAAAGATCATCTACCTCATCATCTGCTGCCATGACACTTCTTGCAAGCTCCAGATCTTTCTGTACATAGGCAGATACACTGTCTCTTACCATCTTTACAGTCGCCTCTGCCATCCGGTTAATATCCTTCAGATTCTTTTCCTCTGTTGATTTTGTTGCGATCACAATATCTGCAATATCCGCAGTCTGATCTCCGATACGTTCCATATCCGTGATCATCTTAAGTGATGCCGAGATCCTTCGCAGATCCCGCGCTACCGGCTGTTGCTGAAGCAAAAGCTTCAGGCAGAGATTTTCAATTTCTTTTTCCATCTGATCGATCTCGCTGTCTGCTGTAATGACAGCCTTTGCTCTGGCAATATCATGTCCTTCCAGAGCTCCTGTTGCTTCCTCGATTGCCGTCTCGCAAAGTTCTCCCATATGGATAAGCATCTCATTAAGTTCTTCCAGCTGTCTGTCAAATCTGTTCCGCATTTAACCAAACCTCCCTGTAATATAATCTTCTGTCCTCTTATCGGACGGAATCGAGAATAATTTTTCAGTATCATTATATTCTACAACTTCTCCAAGAAGGAAAAATGCGGTATTGTCCGACACTCGGACTGCCTGCTGCATATTATGTGTTACCATAACGATAGTATAATCTTTTTTCAGTTCCATCGCAAGGTCTTCTATCTTGGATGTTGAGATCGGATCCAGTGCGGAAGTCGGTTCATCCATCAGAAGTACTTCCGGTTCTACTGCAAGTGCACGTGCAATGCAAAGTCTCTGCTGCTGTCCACCGGACATGCCAAGTGCACTCTTTTTCAGACGGTCCTTACACTCGTCCCAGATAGCTGCATTACGCAGTGATTTTTCTACAATATCATCCAGTTTTGCCTTTGAACGGATTCCATGCGTTCTCGGTCCGTAAGCAATATTATCATAAATGCTCATCGGGAATGGATTTGGTTTCTGGAATACCATTCCGACTCTTTTTCTCAGGACATTTACGTCCATTCCTTTAAAAATATTCTGTCCGTCCAGAAGGATTTCGCCGTCAATCCGGCATCCTTCTACCAGATCATTCATACGGTTGATCGACTTGAGAAGTGTGGATTTACCACAACCACTCGGTCCGATGAACGCGGTGATCTTATTTGGCTCGATCTCAAGGTTAATGTTTTTCAGTGCCTTGAAATCGCCATAATATAAATCAAGATTTTTTACACTTATCTTTGACATTTTCTTTTCCTCTCTATGCTTTCGTCAGTTTCTTCGCAACCACACCGGAAAGGGTGTTGATCGCAACAACCAGTACAAGCAAAATAACAGCTGTCGCATACGCCTGGTTCATATACAGTCCTTCGCTTGACAGCATATACATATGGATTGCCAGTGTCCGACCGGAACCAAGTACATTCTTTGGCACCTGTGCAACCGTTCCTGCTGTATAAATCAGTGCTGCCGTCTCTCCTACGATACGTCCAATGGCAAGGATCACACCCGCAAGGATTCCAGGAACTGCCGATGGAAGCACGATACGGAATACAGTACGGAGCTTTCCGGCTCCAAGTCCAAAGCTTCCTTCTCTGTAAGAATCCGGAACTGCTTTAAGTGCTTCTTCTGTCTGGCGCATGATCAGCGGAAGAATCATAATCGATAAAGTAAATGCACCTGCCAGAACGGAAAATCCCCATTTCAGCGTATTTACAAAGAACAGCATACCAAACAGACCATATACGATAGACGGAATGCCCGAAAGAGTCTCCGTCGTCAGGCGGATCACTTCGATAAATTTATTCCCCTTTCCTGCGTATTCCACAAGAAAGATTGCTGAAAAAATACCAAATGGTACTGCGATCAAAAGCGAAAGCAGTGTCATAACAACCGTATTGATCAATGCCGGTATAACAGATGCATTGTCCGATGTATAATGTAATGAAAATAATGACGGTTTAATATACGGAATTCCATTGATCAAAATATAAAAAATCAAGAACAGGAGCAATGCAAACGTGATAAATGTCGCAAGCATCACAAGAAACATCAAAATCATGGATCCCGGATGTCTCAGATAGCTTTTTATCTTATCTGTAAAATTTTCCCGGTTGATATAAACAGGTTTTTTCGTCTGATCACTCATGTTCACCCCTCCTCTTAAGCAGCGCAACACTAAAATTGATGATCAGGATAAATACAAAAAGTACAACTCCTGTAGCAATCAGCGCTTCCCTGTGAAGTCCGGTCGCATATCCCATCTCAATTACAATATTACCAGTCAGAGTACGGACACCGAGCAGAATATTATTGACCAGTCTAGGCTGGTTTCCTGCAATCATAATAACTGCCATGGTCTCACCGATCGCACGTCCGATTCCAAGTACGATTCCTGTAATCACACCGGACTTTGCCGCCGGAATCACAACTTTGAAAATACTTCTTTCCTGGGTTGCTCCAAGTGCCAGCGAGCCTTCATAGTACTGTGGTGGCACTGCACGCATTGCACTTTCTGTTGTCCCGATGATCGTTGGAAGGATCATCATACCAAGTACAATTGATGTAGTCAGGATTCCTTTTCCATCTCCGGATTTTTCAACCAGTCCCATCATCTTTAAAGTTCTTCCGAAGTCCCGAATGATCGGAACTACGATCACCATGCCGAAGAAACCATATACAACTGACGGAATTCCCGCAAGCAGTTCAGTTGCTGCTTTTAACGGTCTGTAAATTTTCTTCGGGCAATACATAGCCATAAATACCGAAGTCAGAATTCCGATCGGCACACCAAATATAATTGCTCCTGCCGTCACATAGATACTTCCGATGATCATCGGAAAAATACCAAAAAGTTCATTTCCCGGACGCCAGATATCACCGGTTATAAATTTTACAAATCCTATCTGTCTGATTGCAGGGATTCCATTTGCAAACAAGAAAATGCAAATGAGAGCTACCGCCAGCACCGAAGTGCAGGCGGCAATGAAGAACACTCCCTGCATGACTTTTTCAGTCCATGCTTTTGATTTCATTCTTTAATTTCCTCTTTTATTTATTTGGAAACTTCATCCCATGTTGTAACATCCCCAACATAGATTGATTTTACCTGATCTGCTGAAAGCTCATCTGCCGTGTTAGCTTTATTTACGATCACTGCAATACCATCTGTTGCGATTACTGTTGCTTCAAGTTCTGAAGCTTCGTCATCTTTCAGTTCTCTGGATGCCATACCGATGTCATAGCTTCCTTCAATCGTAGATGTCATACCTGTTGTAGAATCTGAAGTCTGAAGCTCAATGTCTGCATTTGGGTTTACTTTCTTATATGCTTCAATCAGTTTTTCCATCAGCGGTGATACAGAAGAAGATCCACCTACTACACATTTTCCAGATGGTTTTGATCCTGCATAAGCTTCTACATCCGATACCGGAATGTATTTTTCATTTGATACGATTTCCTGTCCTTCTGTACTCATAATATATGCCATAAAATCTTTTGCAACTTCATTATCAAGATCTTTCTTCACTGCAATATTGAAAGGTCTTGACACTTTGTAAGAACCATTTTCGATATTGTCTGCTGTGGCTTCTGCTCCGTCAATCTTCAGAGCCTTTACGCTGTCATTTAAAGATCCGAGTGATACATAACCGATTGCATATTCGTCACCTGCTACAGTTGTAAGCATTACCGATGTATTATTTGTAATCTGCGCATCTGTTGTTGTCATATCTACTTTCGTTCCGTCTGACTGTTTTTCTTCTATTCCGAACAGCTCAATGAAAGCTCCTCTTGTACCGGATCCATCTTCACGGGATACGATTGTGATATCATTTGATGTATCAAAATCACTTCCGCTATCTGCGCTGCTGTTATCCGTACTGCCCTCTGCGCTCTTGTCAGATGATGATCCTCCGCATCCAACTGCCATTGTTGCTGCCATTGCTGCTATAAGTGCTACTGCCATTAATTTTCTGAATTTCATAATACTAAAATCCTCCGTTTTATGTGTTTTTGTTTTTTCTTTTCTTCACGGTCTCTATCATATAAAATGGTTGTAAAATCTGAAATCCTGGCTGTGTAAAGTTTTTGTTAAATATGATTTTTTTCTGTTCGGGGTCAAAAAAGCAGGAGCAGTCAGTTAACGTTGAGTATACTCCTCAACAATCAATTGACTGCTCCTACTTTCTTGTGTTTCTTTATCGGATCATAGGATTCTCAATGATCTCCGCATCCACTTCTTCTGTTTTCTCCGGAACCGGCTTCTCACCGCCTTCTTTCAGACATTCCAGAATTGCTTCATTCAGTGACAGCATCTTGTCATCCAGTGCCGATACCATATCCGCACATTCCTTTAGTTCCCGGCTGATATACTCCGGTGCCTGTCCTTCAAACTTGTAATAAATCTTATGCTCCAGACTCGCCCAGAAATCCATCGCAATTGTCCTGATCTGGATCTCGACCTTCGTATCCACCACACTGTCCGACAGAAAAATCGGAACGGACACCAGCATGTGGTAGCTCTTGTATCCACTTTCCTTCGGATTCTTGATATAGTCTTTGATCGACAGAACCTTTAAGTCGCTCTGATTCCCGATCATCTCCGCAAGCCGGTAAATATCGGATGTAAACGAACAGATCAGACGGACTCCTGCGATATCATTGACATAGCGTACCATGTTCTCAATACTTGTCTCATATCCGTACCGCTTCAGCTTTTTCACAATACTTTCTGCGGATTTGATCCTGGTCTTGATATGCTCGATCGGATTATATCTGTGTACATGTTGAAATTCATCGTTCAGTATCTCCAGCTTCGTCCCTACTTCTTTCAATGCGGAATTGTAAAGAAACATGACGGTCTTCCAGCTGTCTACGTCATCGTAATACTTCATTGCTGACTGCATGTAATCTCCCCTTTTTATGTATACTTCCCTCCGGAATCTATCTCCCTTTTTCGTCCCGAAAGTAAAATCAGTATACCATTTTTTCTCTTTGAAATCTATACAGCCCGGGCAAGCTTCATAGTATTTTAATAAATTAGATAATCTCAATCTGACACATTTCTTTTATTTTCGCATTGCATGAATCATTTCTACAATGTCGTATCCATAACGTTCACCCGTTGCCCAGCCATACCCTTCCGGATTCTCTTTCTGCCCCAGCCACTCTACATACGGTGCGCTCCCCTTTGTCACGTAAGAGTAACGGTCATCTACACATTCCCCGGCAAGTGCTTCGTCTGTCGCATAAGCTTTCAGATGCTGGATCTGTGCCCGGATCCCGGTTCTGACATCCGGGTAGGAATTCCCCGGTACGCCTCCTCCCGTCGTCCCGATCCCGGCAAAATTATACTGGGTGATCTGCATATCCCCACCATACTGCAGCCAGCCTGTCTCCTTCATCGCCTGTGCAAATGCAACCTCCGGACGGACGCCTTCTGCCGTGGCTTCTTCATAATACATCTGTGCAAATGTCTCAATATCCGGTGCACCTCCCTGCGTCAAAACTTCTGCCGGATAAGTGCTTCCATACGCTTTAAAATAATTTACCAATTGCCAGGCGCGGATACTGCTGATCCCCATCACCGGATACTGTCCCGGCTGGATGGATGCTTCTACCGCTTCGGCCTCGGCAATGCCTTTTGCTTCGGTGTCTGATAGCTGCTGCGCTTCTGTCATCTGGGCTTTAATTGTGCTGTCTGCCTTTGTTGATTCCGTGCTGTCTTTCCTGCTTTTCTCTGTGTTCTTTTGCTTTGCAGTTTTTTCTGATTCTTCTATATAGGTTCTGCCTTTTTCATCTGCGTTTCCGGCTTTGGACTTACCATATATCATACCAATCGATACAAATATCATACAGATTCCCAGTATAACCCGGATTATAGTTTCTCGTTTTATTCCAGACATTTTTCTGATTCCCTGTCTTTTTTCTCTATCCTATTCCATGTTATTGAAAATGATTCTCTTTCTTTCATAAACTTTAGTATCAATATAGCACATCATATCAGAGAATCATAGAATAAAATCTGTCTCCTTTACTTTCTCCCCTAAATCCGCTATACTGAAAATCACTTGATACATAAACATTCTTCGCCTGACCGGCATTTTTCATATTTATTATAAGGAGGATTTTACCATGTTCCGCTTATGGGGAAAAGAATTTAAAGACAATCATATGATCAAAGATACCACCATCTGTGATGACAGTGGCGATACAAGAACCCACAAGATTTTCAATGCTCTGGATGAGATCTGCTATGAATTTGATCTCAGCAAACCGATCTGGCTGGATGTGAATATCAACGAATTCAAGCGGCATTCCAAAGCGAGATTCTATCAGGACAGTTTCGTGGATTCGATTGATTTTGATTTTCTGGAAATCCAGGTGATTGAAGAATAGAAAAAGAGAGGATTTTTCAACCGCATGAAAAATCCTCTCTTCTTCTATCTCTTCGTTTCATCCGAATAAATTCCACTGGAAAGATATCTCTCTCCACTGTCCGGCAAAATTACAACCAGATTCTTCCCTGCATTTTCAGCTCTCTTTGCCACCTTGATCGCTGCCCAGAGCGCTGCTCCTGATGAAATTCCAACCGAAATTCCTTCTGTCTTTGCAGAAAGTCTTGCCGGCTCATAGGCATCCTCATCCGTCACAGTAATAATTTCATTAAATAATTCCTGCCTAACCCAAAGAAGCAGGAATCTCTGACATCCTTACACCTGTCTGAAATTCCTGCTTCCTTTTATTTTCAATCTTAAATTTTTATTCCACTACAATCTTCACACCAAACTTCGGAAGTTTTTCTCCTTTTCCTACTGCATTCCCACTCAGCAGATCTGTTTTGCCTGCAAATTCTTCCGGAATTTCCAGCTCTTCATCCCTGAAGTTCATCACAAAATAGAAGCTCTTTCCTTCTCTGTTACGTTTCACGATCTCCAGACCGTTTCCAGCTCCTGCAACCGGTTCTGCTCCTGCATCCTCTACTGCCATGGAAAGAATCTTCGCAATTCCATCTTCTTCCATACAGGTTCCGATGTAATACAGTTTTCCTTTTCCATAACTATGTCTGGTCACTGCCGGCATGCCTGCGTAGAAATCTTCCGTATATTCGCCAAGAGACTCCGCTCCCTCCAGATGCATCAGATCACATACGATCTTACATTTGCTCCGGCTTCCGTCTTTGAACGTCACGATGTTATGCTGTTCCGGTGCAAGGGCATCAATTTCTTCCACCCAGACACCAGCCATCTCTTTTAACGGTCCCGGATATCCTCCAAGGTATACATTATCTGACTCTCCAACAATACCACTCATATAGGTTGTCACAAGAATACCACCATTTTTCACATACTCTTCCAGTGCTTCTTTCATTCCCGGTTTTACCATATAAAGAACCGGTGCAACCACCATCTTATATTTTGAGAAATCCGCATCCACCGGAATCATACTGGTGCCAATATTTTTTTCATAGAAATAACGGTAATAGCGGTGGATCTGGTCTACATATTTGAGACTGATCGACGGGCCGCTTGTGTATTCCAAAGCCCAGTAATTATCCCAGTCAAAGATCACTCCAACTTCTGCTTCATTTACAGATCCCGGGATCAGGTCACTTAATCTTTCCAGTTCTTCACCAAGTTGCTTCACCTCGCGGAAGACTCTTGTATTTTCCGTTCCTGCATGTGCAATGACAGCACCGTGGAACTTCTCACACCCTCCCACACTGCGACGGAGCTGGAAAAACTGGATCGTATCTGCTCCGTGTGCCATGGTCTGATAGCTCTGTGCACGCATCTGTCCCGGACGCTTGAGGGAGTTATACGGCTGCCAGTTCTGCTGGCTTGGAGTCTGCTCCATCAGCATAAATGGTTTATCCTTAAGTCCACGCATCAGATCATGCTTCATGGCCACCATACTCCACGGCGTGTTATAAGATGGATAATTATCCCACGAAATAACATCTATTTCTTTCGCCCATTTGAAATAATCCAGTCCTTTAAAGGTTCCCATCATATTGGTAGTGATCGGTGTCTCTTTATCAAACTTACGGATCGCTTCTTTTTCCATCTTGAAGTTATTCAGCATTCCGTCTGAATTAAACCGGCAGTAATCAATGGAAAGACCTGCAAAAGCCGTCATATGCGGTTCTGCTGCATCTTCGATCCCATCGCCAAGTGCATCTGGTAGTACCACTTCGTCCCAGTCATAAATGGTATGTCCCCAGAATTCGGTATTCCATGCTTTGTTCAGTTCATCCAGAGTCTGATACTTCCCGCGCAGCCATACGCGGAACGCTTTTTCACAGTTTTCACAATAACATTCTCCACCGTATTCATTGCTGATATGCCAGCAGGTCACATGCGGATTGTCCCCGTAACGCTCAGCAAGTTTGCCTGCAAGACGGGATGCAAACTTCTGAAACACCGGAGAATTCGGGCATGCATTGTGGCGCTGACCGAATTTGTGATGTCGTCCCTCGTAATCCGTTCTCGCTACTTCCGGATATCTTTTTACCATCCATGCCGGAAGCGCGCCTGTTGAAGTTGCAAGCACGATATCATAGTTCTCCCGGCTCAGCATATCAATGATCTCATCCAGTTCTGTAAAATTATAGATTTCTTCTGAAGGCTGGATCTTCGCCCACGAAAATACATTGATCGTAGCACTGTTGATCCGGGCATCCTTGAAAATGCGCATATCTTCTTTCCAGATCTCTTTTCCCCACTGGTTCGGATTGTAATCTCCACCGTATAAAATTCTCTTAAATGGTCGTTTCATAATATCTCCTTTTTCTTCTTTTTCTTTTCTGCAACTGATATTCTGTCTTGATTATACCAAAACTGGACAGTTTTACCAGTGCAAAAAGACCGGCAGTCTCAAACCGCCGGTCCTTTCGTCATATTTTATTCTCATGGCATGTGATGTAATTATGCAAGTTTTTCGCCTGTGAGCATCTCATATGCCTGCAGGTATTTTTCGATTGTCTTATCCACGATCTCCTGTGGAAGTGTCCAGTTATTATCCGGATTGGCTGTAAGCCAGTCACGTGCGAACTGCTTGTCAAATGACGGTTGTCCGTGTCCCGGTTCATAACCATCTGCCGGCCAGAATCTTGAGCTGTCCGGTGTCAGCATCTCATCACCGATCACCATGTTGCCTTCTTCATCAAGACCAAATTCAAACTTGGTATCTGCAATGATGATTCCTTTACTGAGTGCATATTCTGCGCATTTTTTATAGAGAGCGATCGTGTTGTCACGAAGCTTTTCTGCTAATTCTTTTCCTCTTCCCGGGAAATATTTTTCCAGATGATCGATACTCTGTTCAAAAGAAATATTCTCATCATGATCACCGATCTCTGCTTTTGTAGATGGTGTGTAAATCGGTTCAGGAAGTTTGTCTGATTCCTGTAATCCTTCCGGAAGTTTGATTCCGCATACAGTTCCATTCTCTTTGTAGCTCTTCCAGCCACTTCCTGTGATATAGCCACGAACGATACATTCGATCGGAAGCATGTTCAGCTTCTTGCACATCATGGATTTGCCTTCGTATTTCTCCTGCTGGAAGAATTCCGGCATATCCTTTGTATCTACAGAAATCATATGGTTCGGAAGAATATCTTCTGTCATATCGAACCAGAATTTTGACATCTGTGTCAGAACAGTACCTTTCTTAGTTACTTCATTATTCAGAATCACGTCAAAGCAGCTGATACGGTCTGTTGCAACCATGATCAGGCTGTCGCCATTGTCATAAATCTCACGTACTTTACCTTCTTTGATCGGTTTTAATTCCTGCATGTTCTTACACCTCATTGTTTTATTTTCTTGTAAACTGAGTTTTATAAAACTCTCAAAAGCGGTGCACTTTGGATACCGTATTCTCCGCATCTGCACCATATCTTGCATCCTAGATAACCGTAACACCGAACATAATGAGTGTCAAGAAAAACAGGCTTTCTTGCTTATTAGCATTTTTTATTAGCATTTATTACTTTAAAAACTGCCGGTGTTTTCTACATACTTTTTCTTCTGTTTTCCAGTTCTTTCAAAACGGTTTCTTCCTGTCTTTCAAAGCGAACATATAAAAGCATCACAATTACTCCGATGATCAGATAGAAAATCGCAACCAAAACTTAACATATTTCACACTCTTTTCTTTTGCCTACTTTTTCTTATACACATTAGACAAAAAATGGTTTTTCATTTTATGCACATTGCCTCGGTCATGTTTTTAAATCCACATTGGCATATCCGTATCCTTTTTCAGGATTTCTCAACTCTTCTATTGACTTTTGCATTTCGATGATTATACTTTATTATGATAAATCAATATCAATAATACATATTTAATATATTGTTCATGTATTATTGGTATAGCAAAAGGAAGTGAAATTTATGCAGCAAGGCATAATAGAAAAAAATCATATGGACATTCTATGGCATGATTATGCACTGAATAAAGAAGATACCATTCCTATCACAAAGGCCGGGCTAATTGAAAAAGCCTCCGTTGTCGGTAGATGTGGCATGATGCTTCTTTCCTGTGGAACCGGAGCATGGCGTGTTCGAAGCTCCATGAATACCCTTTCCAGAGAACTGGGAATCACCTGTACCGCCGACATTGGCCTGATGTCCATTGAATACACCTGTTTTGACGGTGAAAACTGTTTTTCACAGTCGCTGTGTCTGACCAATACCGGTGTTAATACTTCGAAATTGAACCGACTGGAAAACTTCATCAACGATTTCCCAACAAAGGAAAAATATCTTTCCGGTGAACAGATTCATTCTTATCTGGATGAGATTGAACGGATCCATGGCCTTTACTCTCCAGTTGCACTCGGATTTGCCGCAGCATTTGCCTGTGGGGCATTTACCTTTCTCCTTGGTGGCGGACCGGTAGAAATGCTTCTTGCTTTTTTCGGTGCCGGTATCGGCAACTTTGTAAGATGTAAACTGACTAAGCATCATTTCACATTATTCTTAGGCATTACTGCCTCTGTTGCTGCTGCCTGCCTTATCTATGCTACACTTTTAAAAACAACTGAACTGTTGTTCGGCATTTCTCTTGCTCATGAAGCCGGATATATATGCTCTATGCTTTTCATCATTCCCGGTTTTCCATTTATCACCAGCGGAATCGACCTTGCAAAACTGGATATGCGATCCGGCCTGGAACGACTTGCTTACGCAATGATCATCATTCTTGTCGCAACCTTGACCGCCTGGATCATGGCACTTATCCTTCATTTAAAGCCAAGTGATTTCCCACCTCTTTCTCTCACACTCTGGCAACATATACTATTCCGGCTTCTCGCCAGCTTCTGCGGGGTGTTCGGCTTTTCTGTTATGTTCAACAGTCCTAAAGAACTCTCTGCCACAGCCGGTATCATTGGAGCAATTGCCAATACACTCCGTCTTGAACTGGTAGACTTGGCCTCCCTGCCTCCTGCAGCCGCAGCTTTTATCGGTGCCCTGACTGCCGGAATTCTGGCTTCTGTATTAAAAAGCAAAATCGGTTACCCGAGAATTTCTCTGACTGTACCTTCTATTGTCATCATGGTACCGGGACTTTATCTTTACCGGGCAATCTATAATCTTGGAGTGATGTCTCTGCAAACCTCTGCATCCTGGTTTGCAGCTGCAATACTTATCATTCTTGCCTTGCCTCTTGGACTTATCTTTGCAAGAATTCTAACGGATAAGACATTCCGTTATTGCACGTAAAAAAGAATTTTAAATAAAAAGATGCATCTGATCTTTTTTCAACCAGATGCATCTTTTTATTTACCATATACAATTTGATCCGCTTTTTCTATATGCCTTTCCAGTCTGTCAGAAAAGTGTTCTAGCGGAAGGAAAACCCCCATTTCATCAAATCTTTTTCCTTCTTCCTGCAAGAAATCCTGTCCGTAATATACCACAGAATTTGGCAGTTCCTTTTGAAGTTCCATCATAATATTCCACACAGCTGCATAAGCTTCAGCCTCCGTCTTTTTTTCTTTTACGGTATCCGGAAGTTCATAGATCAGAAGTACTCCGTCATGCTCTCCCATCTTATATTCCTGTGTTTCCATTGTTTCTGAATCATAACAATGCCTTTTCTTATATCCGTGTGCCAGATACATTTTTATTTTATCACGCTTCTGATAAACTTTTCGAAATTTTTCATATTCTTTTTCCTTTACATGAATCGGAAGATTTTCCAGAAGCTTTCCCTCTTCATCTGTCAAAAAATAAGGATTTGTCTGTCCATCCGCATTAAATTTAAACGGTATCAGAAAAGCATTTCTTAAAAGATCGAACATACTGTTTTGGCACACAGCCATGAGAAATGCAGTCAGATCTTTATTTTCATATGCATCGAATAATGCAGCGGTGAACTGCTTTGCGGGAAGATTCTCTGTCACAAACTCATCTCCGGAATCAATGGCATCATAAAAAGTTCTTTTCAGTCGCCTGCATGCCTCCGGGTTTGCAAGAATCTTGTCAAATAACATCTCTGCTTTTTCTTCTCTTGGAAAAATGGTTGCCATATCTATCCTTCCTTTACTATAAATCATACGATTATTTTTTATCCGACTATATTATAGGGTTATCCTGGTTATTAGTAAATTACATAATTCATATTGTGATCATATCAATATGACATAAATCCAATTTGTATTTTTTTAAGAATAATGCCTGATTTCTTTCTTGAATCCATGCTCCTCTTTACATTTTCTATACACATGTTAAAATAATTTCATCAAATATTTTGAGCTACTGTGCAGAAAGGAATTTATCTATGGCAGATTATTATATTTCTCAAATCTATCCTTCCGACAAGCGAGCCAACGATGAAGTGGACGCACTCCTTATCTCAGAAGGGATCCGCAGAGATGCTAACCTGGATTACACCTGCGGCATGTATGACGATGAGATGCACATTATCGCAACAGGAAGCTGTTTTGGCAACACCTTACGATGTTTTGCCGTAAGCCATGAACATCAGGGAGAAGGACTGATGAATTCCATCGTCTCTCATCTGATTGAATTTCAGTTTTCAAGAGGGAATACACACCTTTTTCTTTACACCAAATGTAATTCTGCCAAGTTCTTCGGTGATCTTGGATTCTATGAAATTGCCCGGATCGATGGACAGATTGTCTTCATGGAAAACCGAAAAACCGGATTTCAGAATTATCTGCGTACTTTTGCAAAAGATACACTTCCAGAAGGATTGACTGCTGAGACTCCCACCAGAAAGATTGCTGCTCTCGTCATGAACGCCAACCCGTTTACCCTCGGACACCAGTATCTTGTAGAAAAAGCGGCTGCTGAAAATGATCTGCTTCATCTCTTCATTGTCAGTGAAGATGCCAGCCTGGTTCCATTCAAGATCAGAAAACAACTCGTCATGAAAGGAACAGCACACTTGAAAAACATCTGTTATCACGACAGTGGTCCATATATTATCAGCAATGCTACTTTTCCAAGCTATTTCCAGAAAGATGAGAATGCAGTGATTGAAAGCCACGCCATGTTGGACCTGACGGTATTTACGCAGATTGCAAAGGTGCTCGGTATCACTCGCCGTTACGTAGGAGAAGAGCCTACTAGCCTGGTTACCGGAATCTATAACCGGATCATGTCTGAAAAATTACCGGAACAGGGCATCGAATGTATCGTTGTCCCAAGAAAGACCTGTGAGGATACACCGATCAGCGCTTCCAATGTACGTCTTGCCCTGCAAAATGGTGACTATGATACCATTTCGAAGCTGGTACCACAAACCACACTGGATTATTTCAAAAGTCCGGAAGCAATTCCTGTAATCGAACGGATCAGACAACAAGAAAATGTTATTCATTATTAGGAGGATCTGCTATGAAAGGACAGAAAGTAGTATTAACCGACATGCTCGCCTGCCGCGAGCGCCGCGTTAATATACAAAATGAATATATTCAAAGATATCATTGCCCAGTGATTTCATTCTGCATGAATATTCCGGGACCTATAAAGACGAATGAACAGATCAAAAAAGCATTCCTTTCCGGAAAGGAAGCACTTTTTGCTGTATTACAAAAAGAGAACATTCCGATTCTTACCCAAACTGAGTTTGATGAGAAGACTGGAAATGAAATTATTCTTACAGTCGACTATCCGGCAGATAAAATTAAAGAACTAACAACAGAAATCGAAGAAAGCCATCCCTTCGGACGTCTTTTTGATATGGATGTGATTGGAACAGACGGAGAAAAACTCTCCCGCGGCGTCTACCGCAAATGTTTGATCTGCGGCTGTCAGGCACAGGAATGTGCCCGGTCACGAAAGCACACCGTCGCTGAAATGCAGGCGAAGATCGAAGAGATGCTCTCATAACAATATTGAGAAACGGGAGAATGCATTTTCAAACAGCATTCTCCCGTTTTTTAATTTCCATCACTATATTTCTGAAAATCTCTTTACCTGCTCCGGTTTCTCCGGATGTTCTCCTATCATCTTCTCCATCCAGACCATATGGTACCAACGCCCAAATTTATAACCACACTTCCGGAATTCTCCGATCAAACGGTATCCCAGATGTTCATGGAACTGCTTGCTGTTCTTTGTCAGATATTCATCGTCTTCTTCCGGATATCCAATGCATGCATATAGATTGATGATATTCTGTGCTTTCAGTGCAGTTTCAAGTGCCTGATAAAGCAGTTTTCCAACACCAATGTGCCTGCAACCCTTCTTTACATAAATCGTAGTTTCTGCCGACCAGTCATATGCAGCCCGCCCATAAAAAGCTCCTGCATATGCATAACCGATAATCTCGCTGTCTCTTACTGCCACCAGATACGGATATTTCTCCAGTGTGTGACGAATCCGTCCGGTAAACTCTTCCAGTGTCGGAACATCATATTCAAATGTAATTGCTGTGTCCGTTATATAGGGTGCATAGATATTTAAAATTTCTGCTGCGTCCGCTTCGGTTGCCGGGCGAATCTTGATTTCATTTGTATCCATTTTATGCTCCTGACTACTATATCCAATTCCTGTCAATTTCTTCTTTTAATTCACAGAACATTTTATAAAACTTCTGTTTTGCCTGCGTAATAATCCCCATTGCAATCTTTCGGTTATAAGAATGTGTTACATTATTTCTTTCTTGTAATGCAGATAACCATAGTTCTTCATCCTTTATCATACCTGCTTTATATGCTGTTCTGAGAATCATTTTCGGAGAACTTGTTGCTCCTTCTGCAAATCCATGTATCTCCAATATTTCTTTCATCATCTTCCATGACTGCTCAAATGTAATTTCATATAATCCAACCAAACCAGTTAGAACGACATTATCATACGGTTCTTCGTAATTATAAATATCCTTCATATTTTCCAATGACACACAAAAATTTTCATACTTTTTCAAAAAGAATTTTCCCCTCTCTCCGTATCGATTCTCGTAAGGCGTCTTGCATATCTCTATCCAGGTCCACAATGTCAAATTCCAGCAACGTGGATGTCTCTTCATCAACATCTAATGCAAAACGATCAAAATCACCACCACTTGCCGCAATATCAATATCGCTCGTCCTCTTGAAGTCTCCCCTCGCTCTGGATCCAAAAAGAATCACACAATGTATATCATGTTTTTTTGCAAATGAAATAATTTCGTCTATAACTTCCGTTTTTATTCCTGTATTCGCAAAAGTCTGCATTTTTCCTTCCTCCCACTACCATAACTTTAATCAGAGAAATCATTATATTTATTCTCCTACTCTTCATACATTGATTTCTCCAGATATTATTCGACTGGTAATTCCGTTTAATCTATAAAAATTATCATACCATGAATCAAATTTCTATACAAGCAGGATTGTTTCTCTTGACACACCTTCGCTAACTGTATATACTGTATATATACAGTTATAACATTTTAAGCGAGGTGAAAACGTGAATATATTCATAGATAACAAAAGTGGTGCACCCATCTATGAACAGATTTTTACACAACTCAAATCGCAAATTATAAGTGGAACATTGCCATCTGACGAAGCTCTTCCTTCCATTCGAAGCCTTGCCAAAGATCTACGAATCAGTGTCGTAACAACCAAGCGGGCTTACGATGAACTGGAAAAAGAAGGTTTCATTTACACGATTGCAGCAAAGGGCTGTTTCGTTGCTCCACTTAATACGGATCTTTTGCGTGAAACAAATCTGAAAAAAATTGAAGACTACATGGAAAAAATAGTACATCTTGCAGCTTCCTGTAATCTAAGCGAACAGGAACTTACTGAGATGCTTCATTTCATGATGGAGGAATAGCTTATGACCACATTTGAAACAAATGCTTTAGAAATAAACGATTTGAATAAGAACTATCCTGGATTTTCCCTGAATCATCTAAATCTCACTCTTCCCAGTGGATGTATCTTAGGACTCATCGGTGAAAATGGTGCCGGAAAAACTACCACCATTAAATTAATTCTGGATATCATAAAAAAAGACAGCGGTTCGATTCGAATTTTGGGAAGAGACTGCACTTCTGCTACTACTATCTTGAAAGAAGAAATTGGCGTTGTATTAGATGAAGTTGGTTTTCAGGAATGCCTGACTCCTTTACAGATTGGACACATTATGAAGGATATTTTTCACAACTGGGATCCTTCTCTATACGACCAATATCTCCAAAAATTTAACCTTCCAAATAAAAAAGAATTTGGTAAGTTTTCAAAAGGAATGAAGATGAAACTGGGAATTGCAGTTGCTCTCTCTCATCATCCTAAACTTCTGATCCTTGATGAAGCAACAAGCGGTCTTGATCCTGTAATGCGCGATGAAATCCTTGATATTTTCAATGATTTTACCAGAGATGAATCTCATGCAATTTTAATTTCTTCCCATATTGTAAGTGATCTGGAGAAAATTTGTGATTATGTTGCCTTTCTTCATAAAGGTAACCTTGTTCTTTTCGAAGAAAAAGACCGGCTTCTGGAAAAATACGGTATCATTCAATGTACAGAGGAACAGCTTCAGGAACTCAATCAATCTGCGGTCATCGGAGTCAAATACTCTTCTTACAATGTAGAAGCAGTAGCTCTTCGAGATCAGATTCCGGAAGGATTTAAGGTACATCCGATCAGTATAGAAGATTTGTTTATTTTTATGATAAAGGGGGTTCACTGAATATGAAAGGATTACTTCGTAAAGATCTTTATCTGATGATAAAATATTGTCGTTTATTTTTTATTCTGATTATTGTATTTTCCTTTGCCGGAGCATGGAATAACAATCTGTTTTTTGCATTATATCCTATTACAATTTCCAGCATTATCCCGGTAAACCTGCTTTCTTACGATGAAAAATCAAATTGGAGTCTCTATGCCTGTACCTTTCCCTGTAGCCGAAAAGAAATTGTATCCTCCAAATATATTTTAACAGTATGTACCCTTACACTTTCTGCCATCATTGTTGAAATTGTGCAAATAATCAACATGATTATAAGACACAACTTTTATATTTCCGGTCTTCTTACTATTTTTACAATTATCTTTATAGCCGGATTACTGCCACCTGCCTTTATGTTTCCGTTTACCTTCAAACTAGGTGCTGAGAAAGGTCGGTTTGCTTATTATATTGGATTTATTTTATTTTTCGCATTGCTTGGTTGGTTGCAATCTTTCATAAAAAATTTGCCTCTCGGACTTGCACATTTCCCTTTCCGAAGTTACTATATTTTGATTCTTTTTTTCATAGGTTTATTACTGTATATGATTTCCTGGATTCTATCCATAAAATTCTATCAGAACAGGGAATTCTAACATCATTATAGAAAGAAACAGCGGTTTACTTCCTTTTTTGTAAACCACTGTTTCTTTTTTTATTTCATGATTTTTTCCATTCTCTCTTTGATAATGTCTGCAATTTCCCATCCTGCATAACTTTCGCAGATACAATCTCTTGAAATCACACCGCCGGCTTTATCTATATGGCCACCACCGCTTCCAATTCCATCGCAGAGCTTTTCTGCCACTTCATTTGCAAGATACTCCCGATCCGCACTTCTTATTGAAACCTGATATCCACTGTCAATATCCGTATATGCAATGCTAACTTTGGCAACATCAACCTTTATTGCCATATCACCAATGATTCCAAGCACTGATTGCTCACAATGCATTGCACTGATCAAAAGATATTGCTTCTCTTTATCAAAATATGCATGGTACAAAGCTTCTCCTGCAATCATGAGGTCCTCCAGACTCATGGATGATTTTTTTAACCGTTCCAGTTCCGGATAATCTTTGCTTAACTCGTCGCGCATCGCAATGTCATGCTTCTTGTACAAATCTACATAGGAAGAAGTATCTGTATACAATCCATATAAAAATGCAATACTTAACTTTTCATTCGCCTTTACATCATATCCTTCTTCTTTCAAAAGTTCCCAGACAATTGTAGAACAGCTTTGATAAGAATAGTCAATAAAAGCATTTTCTGTTTTTTTCATGGAAGGCATATGATGATCGATCATTGCTATATTATCCGCTTCAAAACGATATACATTTCCTCTTCCATATTGCCCATCAACCAGCAGTAGAAGATCTGTCTTTGGTAACTCTTTTATGTATTCTACCGGAATCTCACAGATATCAATCATGTACAAAAGATCTTTTTTTTGGATTTCATAATCTCCACTGTAAATAATTGACACATTGATATCGTGTAGTTTTAAATATGTATACACCCCATATGCCGCAGCCAGTGCATCTGCATCTGGACTGTTATGACATTGAATACATATATTTTTGTACTTTAATAGCTGATTTAAAAAACCCATTTGCTCATGCCTCTTAAATTACTCTCATTCTTTCAGCATATTACCACATTTTTCCTTAAAGGTAAATAATTTCCTATGTAATATATGTAATAAAAAAACTGCAAACCCTTACGGTCTACAGCTCCCTTACTTTCTACATGTACCTTCAAAACCACATACAAATTTAAATCT